>JGI24158J21664_10007726_pt1 | contig 14299 bp, 9 predicted proteins | sample Ectturendosymbi3_FD_21664 | JGI IMG/M metagenome (IMG submission 21664) | reverse complement strand
ACAATGTGCTTCTCTCCTACCCAAAGCAGGAAGATTCTAATTACGTTGCTGTTGTAACAAGCGATGGAAATGAGGTGGACAAGTCCCAAACAAAAGAGCTTGTTATAGACCCAGAACAAAATGACCCGGATGTTGTTAATCCTTTCAATGCTTACTCTGCTGCTGGAGAACCTGTGGTAAGGAGAAAATTATGCGGATAACCTCGGTTAGACTGACTTGTTTTACCTTTCGTTTATCCAGAGATGTCAAACGTACATAATTGTAAATCGTTAATCCAGTACACACTCAGTTAGAATCGACTATTTCAGTGATTTCAGGGATTTTGAAAAGGTGTCGTGGTGGAGGTTTAGGGTGTCAACACGATTTTCTCTCTAGGTCCGACAACTTCAACTGATTTTACCACTAATGCTCAAATTGGCATAAATATTTGAACGTGACATTCACTTTTTTCCAAACAAACCAAAACTAATTATACAAGTGGAAAGTTTCTATGTTCGTGCTAATTCATTCAATCATTCAAGCAAAGACTTTCGTGCCCGATTTTCCTTTGAGGAGAGGCGCGATCAACAGTAATCTCAGGTTTTTCCCCTGGGTTCACACCAAGACGGGTCAAACCAAGGTCGAAGGTGTTGTCACGCCTTCTGATCGTTGGAGGACCTCTGGACTGCTTTCCCGTGTTTGTAGCCAGCAGGACGTGTTTCGTCAAAATCCTCTCTGGGGCATTATGGACACATGGCCGAACCAATGTAGCTGGGATCTCTCGATTCCTGACGCACTTTGTCACGAAGTGTTAAATCGTGAACTCTTCTCAAACATTCCATATCTGCTGCCGGTTCTTGAGACAGTATTTTTTCCGTCGCTACCCAAGATTAATGACCACAGGTGAGGATCGGAAAAAAGACCAATTTTAATTACTGAAAGCTTTGCCTTTGAAAGCTCCTGTTTTGTCACCACGAAACAATAAAGCTCACTCAGTAATGCTTGTGCATTCGGAATCCGTGTATAAAACTCTTTGTTCCGATTTCCGTCAATGGTGATTTCTACTCCTAGGCACTTGAACTTTACCTGCTGCAGTGTATTGCCGCTAGTTTGCAGAATACACTGCCTTGAGCGTCTTGAGTGACAAAGTACCTTACTGTTGCTAGTGCTGATTTTCGTTCCTAGTTGGTCGCACGCAGCAGAAAACCGATCAAATGCATGCTGTAGACCCTGTTGAGAAGATGCTAGCAGTACCAAATCGTCCGCAAACAGTTACACGTTTTTCGACTGGTCTGCGACTGTTTATCCAATTCATGTGGACCAGAGATCTTCAAATTTTTGGGGAGATGACCACATAAACTTTTACACAACAGTATGTGGGCCTACAAAATGCGTAATGTTTTTGTTTGGGGAAATGTTACATTCTACCCAGTCAACACGTTTTTCATAAATATATCATGTTTTTGTTATTGGCTGAATGTGTTTTGCCGCTGGATGAAATGTCATCATGGGTCGGATTTGGCCCTCAGGCCTTAGTTTGGTGACACCTGATGTAGAATATGAAAAGCAGTGGTGACAGCACACCCGCATTGAAAGGTTGTGATTTAACGCCGCCGACACGGACACAAGCTTCGGAGCAGGATTGCTGTCACTTTATGGCCGATAACCGACAGTCGTCAACACCGTGCTCCTGCAACACTTCCCAAATTTTTGACAATGCACCCGGTCATTTACTTTCCCGAGGTGGACCAAACATGTGTACACGTTTTTGGCATGCTCCCAAGATTTTCGAAATTTTGCTGGAGAGTTGAAATTCGGTCTGTAGTGCTACGTTCGAGACAAAAACCGCACTGGGTATCATTCAGCTTTTGTTCGATTATTTTGCAGCATCTTTTTAAAAAATAGTTGGCAGACATTTTTCCAGGGAAAGCAAGAAGAGAGATGCCCCTTTAATTGGTGCATTCACTTCAATTTCCCTTTTTGTGTATGGTGATGATCAATTTACCAACTTTTCGGTGCCCTTCTGAAACGCCGTGCTACTTAACAAACACGAGTCAGCCAAACCAAACGGCGTTCTAAGTCCCCCTCATTCCCTTTTAAAACCTTTCCCAAACAGCTTTAAGCTCGGATTTAGCAGCGGCATCAGAGAGCTTATTGATGCACAGTTCTACGGAAGCTTTCATCTATGCAAAGTTCCCGCCTGAAAAAGTTTGCTCAGTTGATTCAGGTGAGGCAGCAATGTTGACAACAAGAAAAAACCATGATGAAATTTTTGTTTTCACAAGTCACAGTGAAACGGTACACATTGCATAATTTGTAGTTTCTGAAAGATGCTTCTGTGCGGCCCAAATAGCCAAAATCTCACTCCTGGCTGTCACATGTTACTTCACTCGCCAACCACCTTGTTCTGCATGCGCGCTAAAACTGCCGACCTTTTGTCTTCATTGTATTCTGATGCGTCGACAGGCAAGTCGATCGCAACAGTTAAACAGTAAAACAATTCCGCAATTGCTTTACAGTGCTTTCGCAGTTTCATAAACCATACTGCAAAAATCTGTAGGAGTATAGCAACAGGCTGAAGTCAGGCGGTGCTCATGACTATGCACACACACAGTACTTAAAACTTCCGCTTCCAATTTAAGCGCCAAAGAATTGTATCTGCCTATGACACTGCAGCCTGTTGCAATAGCCACGTGCAGAAAAACATGCTTTTTCAAATCGTTTTACTTCAATACGAGGCAAAACCATATCATGACTTTCAGACTTTAGGGTGTCATTGCAAAATTTTAGAGTGTCATTTTGACGCCCAAAAAGGGTTAAAAAAAGCTGGCTTATTTACTGATGAATAAACACCACATCGGCCAACACATTCTATCCACAATATTTCAACGTTTTAAGATATTATTTTTAATCACACTGGATTGAAGCAAAACAAAATAACGTACCCTTAACATCCCGCATGCGCTACTTTTTTGCGCAGATTTACGCCATCACAACTCGCGAGACAATTGAGATAGACACCTGTTCAAACCCTCCAAAGATGCGCAAAGTCTTGTAGTTTCGATTTAAATATACTGGTAAGTCTAGGATTTGAACTTTTTTGCCGGTGACATCACAATTGGGGAATGTTTAGTTATTTTTGAAAAGGATCGGTGTTACACCCAGTTATCTTACTTCTGCCTCTCAGGAAATAAGTGGTTTTGAACTGAGTTAAAAGTTTATCTTTCAATTATCATACTTTTTCAATCCATTATAAAGAGAGTTTCCTCTATTCTCTCTGGCGGATTGACTCAAAATGTTTTCGCTTATTTCATACTGCGTGCTGATCTGATTTCCCTAATCCAGGGGTGTGCAAACTGCGGCCAGCGGGCCAAATGCGGCCTGCGAACAGAAATTGTGCGGCCCGCAGTGAGTTGTGGATTTTGAATAGAGTGCTGCCAGTGAACGCTTAACACGTTACTACTTTGTCTCGGATTGATTAAACATAAATTCTCTGTCTTGTTCCTCAAGGCGCGTAGTGCCCCGAATACATGAGGTTGTGCGTAAAATACAGAACGCTGTGTAATCGTCCTAATAAGCCGCGCTGTGACGTAACATTCGCTCGCAAATTTTTGCGCGTAAAGCAAATCACTGCCTGCGAACAAATCACTGTACATGCTGTGGTGGTTGACTGCTTTACCACCAGGATAACTTTCAGTTAGTTTTGAGCCATTTTATACTGAAAGTAAGTTATAGTTATTGTTTGCAGAGAGTAAGCCATAACTTGACGTAATGCAGAGTAATGTGGCAGGCTAACAGTCCGGTATAGATTCCTTTCAGAGATAAGAGCTAATTAAAAGAGGTTAAGAAAGGTTACCTTGATTAGCTTACACTGCAGAAAGCTAGTTGACAGCAGGCAGTAATTTAGAGAGAGGTAGATATTTTATAATTATAAACGAATTATTAGAAGCAAAATGTCGATGTTTTAACTGTAGCAGAGCTGCATTAAGTTGTTCCAACCAGAATTGTTTTTAAACGTACTGTAGTTGAGCAGAAGCCGTTTGAGATGAGGCTACCTTCTAAATCGAAATCCGGGGACCTTATAAATCTAAATTTCCTTTTCTTAACCGTGGCCAGCTGCGGGGGCAGCACTTTTCGACCTGCCCCTGGGCGGCACTTCCCCATGTCGGGGCCTGTTTAGTGATACATGTTTGCACAGAATTCGATGTTGTACAGTTCTTCCTCGCAGTGATTTTTTACTTGCGGAACTACAAACTGGTAAGGACTGCAGTAGCCACGAATGGTCATTCGAGCTCTAGTTGGCACAATTTTTTAACTTAGTGAATTTTTATTTCAGCATATCTGTTGATTTTGTCTAATTCTAAACAACTTCAGAGTTTAGCAATTTCAAAGTTGACTTCAATTAGGTCATTACTCTGCAACAGCAACTTTAGCAAATTCGAAAGAGACAAGAAAGAGGAAGGTGAAGGAAGAGACGTGAAAATTTCAGGAAAGACAGACTTTTGAATAGTTTTTCATAAAAATGCAGACAAAGGGCCTTTATGTTTGATTTTCAATTAAACTGTAAATGTTACTAAAGAGTACAACGTTAAACGACACTACTAAACAAAATATTCTGAAGGTGTTTACGGAAAACTAGATGGACGTAATAGACAGCTGAAAGTTAGGCAATTAAAGGAGCAATTGAAAAGCCAGCGTTTTATGCTTAAAAAAATGCGTACTGATAATGAAAAAGTAGTTCGATGTAGTTTCTTAATTGCANAGAGAATAGCTCAAAATATGAAGCCGTATTCTGATGGTAATTTTGTGAAACAGTGCCTTATTGATGTCGCAGAAGAAATGTGCCCTGAAATGGTACAGGAGTACGAAAAATTGAGTTTGTCACGTTGGACGATAGCAAGACGCATTGATGAACTTGCTGGTAACATTTGTGACACTCTCAAAGACAAGGTGAAAAACTTTGTATCATGGAGTTTTGCAATCGATGAAAGCACGGATGAGAAGGACACGGCACAGTTGGCTATATCAATAAAAGGAGTGGACTAGGAGTTGAACGAAACTGAAGAGCTTCTGTCACTACAATGTATGAAGGATACTACAACTGGTGCTGATATCTTTTCTGAAGTTCTCAATGCTTTTGATCATTTTGGTTTGGACCTATCCACTTTGTACGGAATCGCAACTGATGGTGCTCGATCCATGTCCGGAACTGGCATTGGACTTGTAGGTCTCTTGAAATCTGCTTTGAGAGAGAATAATGTCAGTGACGATATAGAAGTTTTCCACCGTATAATTCATCAACAAAATCAGTGCGCCAAGTCCTTGACATTCAAACACGTCATGGGCCTTGTCATCAAGGCAGTAAATTTTATTCGAGCACGCGGACGTAATCACTGGCAGTTCCAGAAGTTTCTGGATGATCTCGACACAGAACATCAAAAATCTATTGTACTTTTCCGAGGTGCGTTGGTTAAGCTTGTTGGTTAAGCAATAGTAGCATGTTGCGACGACTTTACGAACTGCGGAAAGAAGTCACACTTTTTTTGAAAAATAAAGGGCAACCAGTTGCTGAAATGGAAGATGAAAGTTGGTTGTGTGATTTAACTTTCTTGTTCGATATTACTACGCACATGAATGACCTCAGTACAAAGCTGCAGCGACAAGTCCAGTATGCGAATGAAATGTATGGTCACATAAAAGGCTTTATGAACAAGTTAAGACTTTGGCAAGCTCACATACAAGATGCAAATCTTTGTTACTTCCCAACTCTGAAGGAGACGGGAATGCGTCCCGAGAAGAAGACTGAATTTGCAGATCAACTTGAAATATTATTGAATGAATTTTTGGGTCGCTTCAAAGACTTCGAATCCCATGAACATTTGTTTGAAATGCTCTCTTCGCTATTTCACACAGACGTTGGCAAAGCCCCAGGTGACATTCAAATGGAACTGATTGATCTTCAGGAGAGGACTGACCTGAAGGCCAAGTATGTGGAAATGAATCTTGGTGATTTTTATTGGAAATATCTCGGCCAAGATAAGTTCCCACAATTGAGAAAATTCGTGGCTTCTAAACTGGCTATTTTTGGCTCAACGTATTTGTGTGAAAATTTTTTTTTCAAAATGAGCTTCATGAAATCTCCCTATCGATCAGTTCTGACAGACGAACACTTGGAAAATTGACTTAGGGTTGCCAGCATTTCAATTAAAGTAAATTTGGATAAAGTGGTTCAAAAAAAAGCCAGCTGCATATTTCTCACTGAATTGCTTCCATGAAGACAAAATATCTTGTCCTGTTATGCTCTGATATACGTCTTTCTTTTCTAAACAGGATGTTCTTTCGAATAATACAAGTTTTACTGTTTGTGATATTTTTGCTAAGTTGTTTTAATCGCAGTCACTATCACTAGTCGGTAAGGTATGTTAAATAAAGGTGCGGCCCGTGGGATAACGTGGTTAATGGTATTTGTCCCTCCGGTAAATATGTTTGCACACCCTTGCCCTAATCCTTGAAATGGTTTTAAAGAGGATGTGCACAACAATCGGCAAATAAAGCAATATATACCTTATGGCAGCATCATTTTAAAGTGCTGCAAAGTATCTAAGTTACCGTGTTAGTGCTATCCATGCATGTGCATTTTCATCTGGGAACATCGTCTTTATTAGCGCCATGTGTGCGTGAGTTGCAATGCATTGTGTATGTGCTGGTGTAAAGATATGATCAATAAACATTTTTGAAATCTGTTCGTAGTGACCTAATTAAACTCTTATGTTTGTTTAGGGTTCCGTACTAACAATAGGGAATGAGTAATAATTTCAACTTATGGTGAAACCGATGCTCTTGTGTTGTCACCCGGAGAACTTACTCAGTCTGGTGGATTAGCCTAGACAACCCTTTGTTTGACACACTTTTACGGTCTTTTTGTGTAATAACGGTATCAATTAAATTACATTCACAGACTGTAGCTCTTTGTCAGTGTACAGAAGCTATGTAGTTTTACTTCACGTGTGCGGCACTGAAGATGGAGGGGTGCGGTTGGTTCAAACATAAGTAGATTTTTTTTAATTTTGGTTGATGATCATAGGTTATCAGTAGCACTTGTGAGATGCTTGTTGGATAGCATGTTTTTTTCTCGAGGATAAAGCGTCGCGTTGACCTTCCTCTACTCACGCTTTAGGATTGCTGCGAGATGTTTCGTCGGTTTGTTCGAAGTGGGAACAGTGTGGCGATGATGTAAATGACGTAGAAAATGCGGTAGGACGAGCAGCTTTGTCAGAGGAGGATGCTTCTGATTCAGATAATGACGACGCATACGTTTCCGGAGACGCTGTTTCTCCAAACAATGTGAACGCTGAAGCTCAAGAAGAAGATGATGAGCAGCTCTTTTGGAGTAATGAGGGATCATGTTAGCAGACTTCAGCGGCAAATCAAGCTATTTTGGGCGATTGCAGCAGGAAAATATGAGAATTCGCCCAGGTCCTACTGGTTATGATTTCTGTTATGCCTCCCTCTTCGTTCCGTATTTTTTCAACGAGCCTATCCAAAGAAACATCCAAAAATGTACTATTCCTGAAGCTCAGAGAGTTACGGGTGATTCTAACTGGAGGATATATTTGGATGAGGTTGGGAAGTTTCTTGGTATTATCACTGCCCGGAGAGTAGGCCTATTGGTGGTCGAAACTTGCCCATCCTCAGTTTATGCAATAGGTTGTAGGGATGTGCCTTGTTTAGCTAAACTATGCCTCGAAACCAGTGGCGTAGCAAGGGGGTGAGGGGCGCGGGCCCTGGGCAGCACCTTTGAGGCGGCGGCACTTTGCTGATTAAAAATGAATTTTTGAAGAGTGTAAAAGTTCTAGCTTTTCGTTTTTATTTTTAACTGAATTTTTAAACGTTTTAAAAGTCCAAACTCTTTCAATTTTTATGTTTAGAAGTCATAGACTGGTAGGCTAACCTAACAAAACACGACATGTAGCCGTGGAGTGAGCAAATTGATGAAATGTTTTCTCAAAAGTCTGGGTCAAATCCAGTGTCCTAAAGTGCTCCAATGTTTGTCTTGAAATCAGGGCTTTTTTAACAGACTTACTTGGGGGGCAATTGTGCCCCAGTCCCTACGTCTTCCTCGCCAGACAAAGCCATTTCTGCCATCCCACTCAAAAGTCCTCTGAACAAAGAAAAGATGACATTCGACGGCAGACTAGCAAACGATAATGCTCCGGTTGTTTGCGGTTTGCATTGCCTCTCTTCTCAAAATCTGATGAACGAGCTTTTCATGAAATCACGGTAAATAGTCAAGGCTAGCTTAATCCTTTTTCACGTATCGTTGGTTCCTCAAACGCCCCAACTGCACATCATAACATCACCTGACACTAGACATTGGCGAAAAAGATTTCGCTGGGGTGGCGATAGCTCAGTGGTAGAGTGTCCACCTTTCAATTGGAAGGTTGTGTGGCAATGGCCGTTTCACTGACAATGAGTGAATCGCCACAGCGCCCATTGGGCAAGATCGTTCGCCTCAACTGCCTCTGAAAGAAGCATATTTCAGGCGTTGGCCTCCCGTTAAATGCCGTCGCCAAAATTATAAAAAACATTTCTTGGCACATTTCATGCTATTTTTTGATGTTCAGTAGGATATTTTCAATAAGTGCCATAAGCTGTGCCTGTAACCTAGTCATTAGGCGGGCTTATCAACATTAAATTTGCGGGGTTGAAGTGAAGAACTCTGCAAAGATAACGTTGTTCAGTTTCAATACAACTTCTGTTTTTCTGCATGACGTAATGGTTTCGGAAGATGACGTTCATGAAGCGGGGTAGTGGAGTTGGTGTGTTTGCGTGGGTAACTTTGAGATCAGACTGCTCGTTTGAACTGCACAAATAGATTGAATCAGAGCCAACCGATAGGTAGTGTGAGTATCGTAAAAGTCTCTTTATTCAACGGTATCATTTGCAGCCGTTGAAAAAGTCATTTCAACAAGAAAAACTTAGAGAAGGTGTTGCTCTCGTTGATGAACTAGAAGCAAGAACCTTAGTCTGAACATCTAACGCAAGGGTAAACGATATGTTTAGATATGAATGCAGTTAAGGCTGTTGTTGCAAAGGGCGTTAATCGAAATTGTTGTACGACTTGGAAATGGCTGCACTGAGAAAAGTTATTCAACCGCAATTACCGTTGAACGTAAGACTTTGTAATCATTGCTGAGCATCCAGAAGACCTGCGTATGTCCCATCTGGCATGGTTTGGCAATGCAGTTTTCGAAATAGATGTCTGTTGACAACCAGTGCCGTCGCCAAAGCTCCAAATCCCCCAATGTGAAATACACTATAAATCAGTGGATTCTATGGCAAATTTTAGAATGTCAATCCCCCCTGCACAAACCTGATGTACCCCAAGCGAAGAACGTCTGGCGATGGTTCATTTGGTAACGAACTAAGACAAGGAACAAAATTGTGCACGTGTAATTGGAAGAGTTCCAACGCAGCAGCTAGACCAAGTGCGCAAGTCTCGATGAAGACTGCAAGCCAGCGCTTCTCATTCATAGCCGGTTTCAAACCTTTAAGATATTTTTTCAAAATGGTTTCCCGCACCTACAGAGGGCTCCGCCCATCTGCCGACAGAGTTAATTCTAACAGGATTAAACCACTACTGAAACGTGAAGTGAACAATGAAACGTTCTTTACATCGTTGAGATCATATTATCATATATATTATTATAGCCTGCTACAGTATATGCAGTAAGTGCAGTTTTTTTAGTTAAAGACGAGAATACTGCACGAAATTTGAACATACATAAATGTTTGCACCTGTAAAGTAGGTATGCCGTCATCACATCCCATAATTTTTTCGATTGAACCTTGGAATGAGTAAACTATTAAAAAGTCATGCAGTGGGCTTACCAGAGTTTAAAAATCAACAGGAAAGAAAATTTGACGAAGCATGTCGGGTTCGTATATGCATATGTGAAAAAAAAATAGAAAAAGTAATGATGAGAAAAGTGGCGACAAGCAGAAAAAGCAAGACTCATAATCGACAATGAAAAACAAGATCCAATTCAGTTTGCGAGTGTTTGTGATTTTGAAGATGCTTTATCAATCCTTATATTTTTAAATAAATACGAAACAGGATCTTCTTCAATTTTAAATTCTTGTAAGCAATTTTGAGGAGTGGAAAGGGCGGCACTTTTATGGTCGGCCCCGGGCGGCACTTACCCTCGCTACGCCAGTGCTCGTAAGAGATTTCTTGAAGCCTGAAAGAAGAAGAAATCTGGAAAAAGATGAACTTTGTTTAGCTTAATCTTTGCGGAATCCTTTCTTTGAAAATTGACAGGAGGCATTCAGGCCTAATGCTAATATTACCGTTGATCAGCAGCTACTCCCGTGCAAGGCACGGTACACGTTTATACAACACACGGTCAACAGACTGGAAAAATGTGGGATAAAATTCTGGATGGCCGTTGATCTTGAAATCAAATATTTCTTTAACGGTTTCTCGTAATTATTAGGAAATGAGGGCAAAGGTGTGATGTAAGCATGAGTGACGTAATGATGAAACTTATGATGCCCATGTTCAAGAATGGCCACAACATAGCCAGTGCAAATTACTTCACATTTTCTTAGACCTGTTTGCGGCTGGCAAAACAAAGCTGTGGCCTTGTCGGTACGATCAAAGCACTAAAAATACCTAACAATCTGAAATAAACTTGCAGCCTACATGAAACCACCATTGTCAAGCAGATGCTGCTGTTGCTACAGTTAGGTAAAACAAACGAAAGACTACAAATTGAAAGCAATGCAGCTGTTGCACAGTGCGCTCCAGAACCTAAAAAAAGCAAATCCTTTTCTTGCAAAGACAGCACACACAGAACAACAAGCATTTGAGTGGTTTGCAACGACATGTTGGTGGTAAATGCAGAACCGTCGCCAGATAATTTTCAGTAGGGGGGCTATAATTTTGTGCAGGGTGTCTTGACAACCTAAAATTTGACAAAAACTCCTGATTTATAGTGTTGTTATTTCAATTTGGGGGGATTGAAGTTTTGTTTGGGTGCGTTAGTCCATCAAAGCTACCCCCGTGTGGCGACCGGACTGGGTATATGTCAGACCAATGACCGTGAAAGGGTTACAAAATAATTGATNAGACTAAACAGTGCAAAACTTGCACCTCTTAAAAACGTGCATTTCCCACTTGTTTGCTCGTCCTTTCACGCTTGCCTATTTTGTTTTGCTTGATTATTCACCAGTGTGACACAGGTTGGAATTTTTCATCTCAATTAAAAAGCTGCGTTTATTTATTAAATCACAAAATAGTGCATGCGTCAATTGAAGCGCTTGGTAATTCTAAGTAGTTGCGAATCCCAGTAATGCTAGTGTTAAATAAACCTTGAAATTCTTTTTGAGAAACTTCTTGGAACAGTTCCAGCACGTGGAACCATTAAATCTTGTAAGAAGTAATTTTCACCGAATGATGCTCAAAAGCACGTTATTAAAATGTTTTGTATACGTACATAACGCTTTACTTAGCACAAATTCGTCACTTGGTTATAAATTGTCTGGTGAACAAAGATGTGGACAGTAGTTCGTATATTGCAAAGTTCTTTGCTCAATAATCCAATGCTCAAAATTTCCTGTCGAATTGATTTATCCAGCAGAAAATAAAAAAACTAATACATTTTTTATCCTCGCAAATCAATCAAGTTTAATTTTGTGTGATCATTTGAAAGATTTTAAAATTGTATTCATAGGGAGATTTGCTATACGTCAATTTCGGAAGAATAGAAGACTTCATTTACTTGAACAGAACTCTACAGATTGATATCAAAGGGAAAATTTGCATCTCACGGTATGGTAGGATTTACCGCGGAGACAAAGGTAAAATATCAATATTAAAATGGTAATTATCATATTTGCCATACAAGCAAGTTGTGTGGCTGTATTTGCATCCGTTATTTAATAAACAAAGTTAACGCTTTTAATAAATGATGGAGGTCCTAAGGGAACAAAATTCTTAGCTCTTTACATAAAATCCCTTCAGCGCATTTCACATTTTAGGTAAAAAGAAACGAAGATGAGAGTTTATGCAAAGGCACTTACAGATTTCCTGAATATGTAAGAAAGGTGGAGTTACATTTTGGAAGCGGATGAATGTTTTTAAGTATCTTCGAAAATATATCAGATCCAAAGAAGCAGATCACAAGAACCAAAGAAGCCTCCACAATATTAGTAAATAAAATTGGTATCAGTCCCCTTTCATGCGTTCTTTTGGCTGTGAATGATTTTTGAATGTTTTTACAATCATTTAGGTGATTTTTTACTTTGACAGCAAAACATGCAGAGCAATATGGATGCATTGGTCTGATCCTTTACTCAGACCCAGCTGATTATACGGTGCCATGGGCAGGTGTTTATCCTGACGATTGGTATCTGCCTAAAACAGGAGCACAAAGAGGAAGTCTCATGTTGATCAAAGGTGATCCAAGGACACTCAACTACCCGTCGACAGGTTAAAAAATCATGATCTTTTGCAAAACGTTTGATTCAATCTTATCCTTATTCTCGAAGAGAATGCCGCCTTTGGCTTTTCCCTAACTAGGCCGACGCACCCTGTGCTAACGAACAGTACTTTATTGCTTTCCCATGAAATAACTGTGGTAGCGAAAAAACGTTTGCAGAATTTTGATATGAAATGTTTCTTGAAGCTGCAATTGTATAAAATTTAGAAGTGGCTGCCACAATTTCAAAATCATCTCGTCTTGTTGAAAAAAAGATCGAATTATTTTTTTCCAGTAGGTTCTTGATTGGAAGTGGTGGGGTTATCGGCATACGAAGCCTACTCCTGATTTGGAATTATGACCAGCCTTTAATGTTTTCAGGCATACTCATTTATGCTCAGCTTTCCTTACAAAGCATTTTGTCAATCATACGGTCAAAGAGGAACGAAATAAGACTTTAGAAATCAACTCAAAACGTGTTATTCTGTTTTTAGTGAATCTTGTTATTTTTTTTCTACGACATTTTCCAACATTAGTTTTCTTTTGTAGACACGGCTTGGCACGAAAAGGATGAAAACCTCATTCTACCGAAGATTCCCGTTACTCCAATTGGATACGTGGATGCTGTGAACTACATGAAAAGGTTACGAGGTGACGAGGTTGAGATAGATTGGAGAGGTGGGATGAACATCACTTACAGATATGGTCCTGGATTTTCTGGTGCTAATCAAATGAGGTAAGAGAATTTGAAGATACAAAACATGTCATGTACTTTCAAACATCATTTTCCAAAGTGTTAATGTAAACTTTACTGCCATAACCATATTATTTATTATTAAAATCTTTTGTGAACTATTGAGTTATCAAAATACAGTTGTTTCACGAAATGCATGTTTAAGGCTGTGAAACAGTGTTTCTCAACCCGAGTCCGGGGAAGGCTCTGTCTGTGTCCGCAAGCACTAGGGGCAAGCAAGTTTGCTGTAATCCCTCAGACAATAATATCTTCGCCGTCTCACGTGGCATTTATGCTTTTGAGGTAGTGTAGTCAGTAGCTTTAGCTTAAAGTTGTTACTTGAACTGCAGTTTGTTTCTGCTGTCTTAGTTTATAATTGCTAAACTAAAGCAGGCGTTTGCGTATCGTGACAACCACTTGAAACTTGGATTTACTTCAGTCGTGTTAAACGATGAAATTCGGCCACAGTTCGTGTTATGCTTAGAAATCCTTGCTCACGGATCTCGGAAAGAAGCTTAACCACCGAGTAAAAACATGTAAAATACGTTGGCGAAATCGTTTGACCTTTTTCAAGAGAAAAAGGCTACGTAANATGAGGTCTTTACGATCCATCTACTGAAGGAGTAAAAACTTCCTCCCATGGTAAAGCAGTGCGTGCTTCTTTCGCTGTTGCTTGGAAAAATGCAAGAGCAAAAGCGCCTTATACAGCTGGAAAGAGCTCGGTCAAACCAGCAGACGTGAAAACAGCCAGTATAATGTGCAGTTATGCCGTAGCTCAGGGGTGTGCAACCAAGCAGCACTGCTGGGCCAAATACACATAATCAAATTGGTCCACGGGACACAGTTGCATGTGTCAAGCTCTGTGGGCTAGACAAATCGCTGACCGCCTACTAAAGATTGGCAATACTCTTAACCTGTGTTCTCTGTTTGTTTGTTTGATTAAATGGCTATTGTTTCATGAGGTGTGGACAGCACATTGTTGAGGTTTAGTCAGAGTTTTTTTTCTGTTTGAATTTATTGACAAACAGCCAATGAAGGCAGGCCAAGGCCTGAAGAGCTCATTGGCACGCAAAGACTAACACAGAAGAAAAAAAATGACACACAT
>JGI24158J21664_10007725_pt1 | contig 14302 bp, 9 predicted proteins | sample Ectturendosymbi3_FD_21664 | JGI IMG/M metagenome (IMG submission 21664) | reverse complement strand
GTTCTATTGCTATGCACTGAAGATGATAACAGTTGTTATCGAAACGTTTGCAAGATGTTAGTTGTATCGTTTGCTTTGGCCGTAGTATTTATTATAAAGCTTAAACCATCTTTAGATACAATTTGAAATTGAAACCTTAACTTTCGACCAATAAGGATGGGTGTTCATTTTGTACATGATTCGACGTAATTTTTTTCATCAATTCCTAATATGGTAATTTGATAAGCGATGTACGGTGAGCACGAGTCATGGTCGAAGACCAGTGCGGTCGTCATGAGTCATGCACATTCATTTTTTTCAAGTGTGTCATTGTGCAAGAGGTTTGAAACAACATATATGTGGTATTTTGGACTCATGCGTGTGTTATTTCGATTCGTCGCAAAAAGTGCTGGCGATCAGGCCATTTACTAATAAAAGAAGGTCCCGTTTGGTCGAATACTCGAGTCCTTGATTAACCCCCCACAGCAAAGATTTAAGAAAGTCAGGTATGTTGCTGCAGTGCTAAGGATAGGCGTAAACTCAACTTGTAAATCATTTCAGGTACATGCTGTGGCTGAAATTGCGGAACGTATTTTTGGCAACTCGAAAGTTTCGTTACGGCCTGAAGCGTCTTTCGAGCATCACTGGCGGATCTGACGAGGGTTTCGATTACGACTCGACCAGTCGCGCTAGTGTCGACGACAGTTCGTCACAGTCTACTCCACAGAGCAGCACGTCTCCGGAGAAGCAACGTCGAGATGTCGTCACAGAAGTCGATGCGTCCGCAGTGGCCGCGACCAAAGCGCGCTTGTGCGTAGCGGAGCATTCTGAAGGGGAGTGCAAAAGCACCGGTAAGTGCAAAGTGCCTCCGGCTTCAGCGATCCACGATATCCAGTGAGCTTGTACTGATAAGCCAAGTAAATATAGCTTTCAAGCTCGCTAATGCTCAGAAACTCGCTAATGCAGTTTGAAGCCTGTACCTCTGCACATAAATTAGCATGAGTTATTGACTAGGTCCCAACTTTGTGTACTTGAATAGAACGGCAACCTTTTCGCTGTATTGTCGCGCAAGTAAGCTGTGCACTTAATCAGCGCAAAGCCTCACCTCGCTCAGCTCGTGCGCTGATTCATGTTCGGCGCTGATCCGGATGACGTGTGCGCAGGCGGCCTGAGCGACCACGGCTACAATTCAATGCCGAAGGACCTCATTCGCCGGAGCTCACCCGAGAAAGCCGCGGTCGTCGCGACGCAAGACAGCGAAGAAAGGCGGCAGCAGTTGGAGAAAAAAATCGCTCCACCGACCGCGGAAGGTAAGAATATATTTTGTTGCGCTTCGTCGTTGACCGTTCGCACTTCAAACGCATGTTTGTTTGTCAGAACCGTCGCTGGCCGTCGGCCGCAGCGCCGGACAGCGCGGCCGTTCCCGCTGGACCCGTCGATCCGGTCGCAGGGTGCGACACGGTCCACCCTGTCACCTTCCAGCGAACCCTCTCGGGTCGGACCGTCAAACCCCCCGACTCTCTGGACATACCGGCAGTTCACACCACTCCTGCCAACTCGCTCGCCGATCCCGGACTACGTAGCGACGACACACTCGTTAACAGCGACAATGACGACTCGTTTTTTCCTTCCTCGAATGCTGGGGACGCGTCGAAAGGTATGCTGGTGCCGTTTCGCGTATTGTCGCCGGGCTGACGATGTGCAGTAATTTTATGGAATGGGGCCACTAACAAAACGAAGCACGCAAATGAGATCGCGCGCAGTTGTCAATGTCAGCAGTAACCGCGCATGGCCATTTCACTGTGAAAACGCCTCGAAGCCACAGCACACTGAAGCTGCCAATAGTGCGTTTGCAAATCCTTCGGAGGTTCGTTGTCGCTTTTTGTCGCAACACGACAAAAAAGCTGCGAAGGGTTTTGCTCTTGTTGGCTCGCAGCTGGGTTTTCGATTTTGAAGCGTCGTGGCGTCGCCAGCTTGGCACTAACCGTGTGTGACGCGCGACTTGCCACAGAGCCGGCGCCGCATCGACCTCGCAGTTCTCCAGTCTCGCCGAGCACTCACAGAAAGCCAGGTCGGGCCAGTTCCATTGTCAAGTCTCCGGGTAGCGGTGGAAGTGCTAGCGGTGGTAGGTCGCCTGAAGAGAGTGGTAGCGACTCTGCCGGTAGACGTGGCGCAGACGACGTCCGCAGCGGCTTTCCAGCCCCTGGGAACACTTCTTTGTCCGCTCTGGCTGCACCCGCTTCTAACAACAACACGCTGCTTGCTGCTAACGCCAAAGCTGACTGTGGTGACTCCGCCGTCGGCAGCCGTAGCTTCGCCGCACGTAAGTCGTTAAAAAATGAACGTGCGCTTCCGCGCCTGAAGATCACCGAATGTCATGAAGCACTTTCTGGTGTGGAACCTGAATGTGGGGTTTGTCGTCCACAGCCGCGTAGAGGTAGTAATGCATGGCTTATTGCATGTCAAACAACAACCTTTTTCACTGTTTCTCATCCTCTTTTTTGCACTTTTGCATGTCGACTGCCCAAGCATGCAATGGATTTGAGTGGACCTTTTGCGACAACTTTAAATCTTTATGAAAAGATGCGAGTTCTTGTGCATGTTCTTCAGTTTACAAGTGCTAGTCTACACTCATGAAGCCTGAGCTTGAAACTGGTGTTCGGCTGGTAGACAGCATCATTTAACTAAATGTGATTGATCTTATTTGGTGTAGTAGATTTCAGATAGTGAGGTTGCTCGTCCTTCCTTTGTGATGTTTTTCAAGCAACCTACAAAAACGGTGGCTTACTGTTGTAAGGTTTTGGAAACGTTTGTACGCAGTGCGAGAAGAAACGCATCTTTTCAGTTATTTTAAACTAACCACGAACCGGCGATTTTCAGGTTTGTCACCGCTCCCTTTGCTTTCTCCCGCGGCCACCGTGGACAACGTCTTTGACGAAAAGGAACCGCCAGCCGCAGCAAATGATAAAACCACTTCGACTGAGGTGAGCTACGTCTGTTTCCGTTGGGTGGTTCGGTATGTTTTCTCGGTGTTCATGAAGCAAACGGTTCGCAAAGCACATGTGTGAGTGAGCTCGATTTGCAGGATGCAGCCAATCGAAAACTTGATGGAGGCGATCAGTCTTATCAGCAAAGCAGCAACAAGTTAGAACTCGTGAACTCGTCCGGGTCACCTGTCACGCCTGAGATAGCGAACCTGTTCAGCGGCGACTCGAAATTCATGTCGAGTTTAAGTGATTCGGATCAGAAAAGATACCAGGAGCTGTGTTCGCACCGAGCTACAAGTCTCGATGCTGATCGACTGGACACAACGAAAACCCGTCACGGTTCACTTCTCTTCTCAAGACATGCGCGGGGAAGATCAAGCACTGCGTTGTACAGTAAGAAAACCTGCAGTTACTTGCGTTGACCCTCTTGCACGCTCTGAGAAAATATTTTTCTGAGTTTGGGAGAACTTTGCGTTCGGTCCATGACTGGTGCGTTTCCAGGCGAACAAAGTTGGTGATCGCAATGAAAAGCGTGGAATGATTACAGCTGTTTATTTTCACGCAATTGTGAGCTAGTAGTGAGATCGAAAGGCCAGCTTCCGGGACTGGATCTCAACTGCACCAACTCAAACACAGTCTGTTTTATGTATGTTTTTAGACAATTTGAGCCACATTTCAGGCTAGGTGTGCTGCCAAGCAAATACAAGGAACAGTGATAACCCGCTGAACAGTTGAAAGTTTCCTCCAAAAATTGAAGAATTTGGAAACACGCGATCTTCATACACTTGCATGTCTCGCTTGTGTGATTCAAAAACGAAGTTGTGTTTTTGCCCCGCGAAGGCCATGAAAATAAATACGCTCGTGACGATCCCGTTCTACATCTGACGAGCGATCAGCGTCATGCACATGTGTTGCAGCTTCCGGTGGCATCAGCCCGTTAGTCGGTCATAAGACGTTTGGTGAATTCAGCGCGTCACCGACTCACCGAGGAAACTTCGATAACCTGACCGCAGAGGACATACCCTTGTCGCCGTCCACATCACCGAAACACCTCGGGTTAAGGTATGACATGATACGCTGCTGGTCGCAATGTGTGATGGCCAAAGTTTAAAATGCTCTTATCAAATTTTGTTTCAACACTAGAACCATGTGCTTTCAATGAAAATCACCATTTGTTGAATCACTTGAAATGTTTTTAATAGAAAATGCTTTCAACAGCAAAGATCTGGATTTCCAAATGAAAAACTTAACTGAGTGTTCGATAAAATTTTGTTAAGGCAGACAACACCAAGACTCTGTCGCTTGTAAAAAGAATAGGTCTGCTTGTTTGTTGTTAGCAGCAGCCATCTCTGTAAATTCACTAAATTTTCATTGAGTTTACGCTCATTATTTATTACTGACTCACGAATGTGGCATTGAGCGATTTTTGGGTCACCGGTGTGAAAGTGCACAAGTCTGTGATCCTCATTGCCGCAGGTCGCAGAGCGGGAGCATATTGACAAGGAAGAACAACCCATCACCGAGCAGATCTTTCACGTCACCGAACAGACTGCGCGGGACTTCTGACTCGCCTCAGCGCAGGAGGCGTGGCTCGCAGAACAAAATCGCTGGTTGGTTTGCTTCTGTGTGTGTCTGTGTGGGTGGATGAAAACAGCGTTGACTGTCGTGGCACGGCTGGAACCAAACGACACACGTTTGTGTTCCAGGTAGCAACACCCTCGTAGTGGTGGACGGCGTTCCTATGCTCAGTAGCACCCCCTTGCGCCCTCTGCCCGAACCGGACGAACTACGTTTCTCGACCGACGATGCTGATGCTGCACCCGGAGGTATTAAGTTCATGCAAGGGCGAAATCGATTTTCTGCTTTGCGGCTTTAANCGCTTTTCAAAGTAGTTCACTATTGCACTGTTAGAACATATTCAGTTTGGTCCTGCCTGCTAGGACTGCTTGGCTTCGCTTAGAAAATTAAATGTTTTCAGAGAGTGTCCGAGAACGCCGAGCGAAACTTTAACCAAAGCTGACTTGAAAATTCTGCCGTTTGCTTGGCCTGGTAAACATACAATCATCATAGGCTGAAAGAATTCTTGCTTTTTGGCTGCAGTGGAGTTCAAATGTCGTTCTACGGTTCAGTGTGCGGCAACTATTAGGTCAACTATGATTTCGCTTACAGATCCTGATGCACGGTTTTTGATGCGGACGAACTCCTAAAAAAACGAGAAAAGATATAAAACGTGCATTAGCGTTATGTCTTGTGTCGAAGGGAAAACTTTTTTTGTTAGAATTTTGAAGATAACGCTTTCAATCAATTGCTGTCAGGTTATTCCATGACACGTGTTTACTGTAATTGACAGCTTCTGAACTCCCTCGTGGTTGCGAAACTGTTCGAAACCTGGTAAAAGCGACAGAATGTCAGCCGAGTAACCGATTGGCAGCGGAAGGCGATCGCTTTTCGCGCGAAACTGTTACGCGTCGGTTCTCTTTGCAGCTACTTCCGCAAGTGATGCTGAGGTCAACGGCGGAAACTCGGATTCGATGAAGCGGAGGTCGAAGCAGGACGTCGCGCGACAGGACATCAGTCATCTCGCTGAAGATCCCCTGTCCCCGTTCACGAACGAAGCCGGCGACGACGATGCAGATAAGGAGAAGAGCGCACAACCAACGATGTGTAAGATCGTCGTTGATTCCTGTTTCATGATGATGTGCCTTCGCTGCGATGCTTGCTCGACTGATTTAAATCAGAGAATCGTTGCTGGAGTTTTGTGACTGAATTTCAGCGTCGTCGTCGAACAATCTCAGCCGCCATCTAGTGGACGAAATACAAGACCACTTGAAGCGCGATGCGGTGGTGCGATGCTCTTCCGACGCGACGGTGCACGTGAAACAGAAAGAACGTCTTGCCAAAGGAAGTCACGAGGTGGTCGGTCCGACTTTACTTTCTGATTAGTGCAAACACTCAGTTTGTGTCGAGTGCTTCCAGTTTTCAGAATGGAGGAGGACTCGAACGAGCAGCCGGACTGAGACGTAGCGCAGTTTTGGTCGAAGTTATTTTTCGCTGTTTCGGCCGCCATCTTGTTGACAGCTTCAAATTTGTTTTGAGCAGTTATTCATCCTGTGTGTGTGATTTAAACACAGGATCTCAACGAAAAAAGTGATAACAACCTGCATCGCAAGTCAAGCCTGCCTTCGAAAAGTCCGAATCTCCAGAAGAAAGGCTCGAGCAATTCCTTAACGAGGTCGCTGTTGCTCAAATGTGCTATTGTTGTCGAACTGCGCTGACACTGCATGTTTAATTCAGTTTAACTAATTTTCTGATTTTGGAGGAGAGATTGCGTAGGTTTGGTCAATTACGTCATATTCCTATTTATTCAAATTGTTATAGTGCGGGATGATCTTTTTTCCTGTCAATACCGACGCGACACCCAGGTTTTTAGTCGGTATATCTGGACTTGACATTGACATTGACAAACTGGTTGGTTTGGGATTGCCGTGCGCTTCAAGACGTGCAAGTATACTTTGCTCGGCTATCGTAGAATGCACTGTGCCTGCTAATCAGCTCTCATCTGCAAAGCACCAGTCTGGTGTTAACGGTGACCCGTGACGTGTGCAGTGTAGTTACTAGTATGTCACCACAAGCTATTTTTGTGTTTGATTGGAGTGACGCCAATTGAGGGCAAACCGAAGCTTTTTTTGCTTCAAGTTTTGCTTCTTACCAGGGCGGTTGAGGATAAGGCTCCTGCCCAAGGATCGCTACAGCGATTCACTCAGTGGCAGTGGATCGAACACCCAAACCTTTTTTGGGGAGGCAGACACTCTCCCACTGAGTTATCGCCACCACTGCGGAAGTATCAGCGTGTATTTGTTGATACCGACAGATACTCGGGAAATTAGCTTTTTTTCCCGATGCCAGCCATTTATCTTTGAGTCGTAACTGTTCCTCCATCCCAGGTCGGTCACTCTGGAAAACACTTCCTCGTCCAGTTCTTGGTTCGGATCGGGTTCCAAGTTGAACAGTTTGCTCAAGTCGACGACCATTGGCATGGCAAGCAAGGCAAAAAAAGTTGCCACCAATTTAGCTAAAGACCTAAACGAAACTATGCAAGCAAGCATTGCATACTACACTCCAGAGAAGGCAAGTGTTGTGTCTGATTTTTTCTGCAGAGTGTGTAATAAAGTATTTCGAGGCGTTTTGTTCCGTGCACAGCACGAGAATTATGCAATATACAAGTTGCACTTGGGGTTGAACCTGTGAAGTCGTGTTTTGGCTGCAGCTGTGTAGTATGATGATCAGTTGATATAGAATACGACGAGTAGGTGCAAAAATGTGTTGAATATTCCTGTCTATGGACGATGCGCCCGAATAGTGTTTTTGCGAGCTTTTAAATGTCGCAACGTCAGATCGATTTATGGTTGTAAGCGTGTATTCGCTGACGTGCTACGTGTTTGTTTTCTTCGATAGATCAAAGGTTCCTTGAGTGACTTAACTATCGGAGGCTCGCAAGAAGACATTCGCGGAAATGCTTCTAAAGGGCTGTCCAGTAAAAAGCAGCTGCTCGGCGTGGAGAGAACGAACATGTACAGCAGCCAGACCAGTCTTAAAAGTAACGACAGCATTCACAGCAGTGCGGAAACGAAAGCAGGTTTGCAGGGTTCCTTCTTGCAGAGTCCTGAAAAGTATGGAGAAACTTTTTTTGCTCTGTTAATATGGAAAAAGAAACAAAATAATTTTCCAGACTTGATGTTTTGACATGCATTTTCATTAATTCAAGATTGATAATTTTATTGCTAACCATTATAGTGCCTGTATTTGACTGGGTTTGTCATTCGGAAAAGTTAAGTCTGGAAAAGGTCCAGAAAAGTCTGGAAATTATATTCAAAATTGCATACGTAGGAACCCTGAGTTTTGTCAATTATTTGTCATCCACCTGTCGCAATGCATTAGTGATGCTAGAGAGAATTGCGTCGCACAGGTCGAAATAGCAGCAGGTACTTCGTCCAGTTAAACATTCCTAATATCTTCTCCCGCAGCGAGCGAAAAAGTGCGACGGAGGTCAAGCGGCAAGAAGCGTCAGCGCATGCTCGACAGGCCATTGAGCGTCCCGCATTTGGGTGAGTAGGTTTCATTCCTTCGACGTTTCACATTGGTGCCGTGTAACTTGGCACGTCTTCACAATGCGACGCTGCTCGTTTCTGGTGGTTCTTACTTTTCCTGTGCACACAACCAGCGCAGAAACGCGCAGTCTTTGGACCTCTTGTCGACGACACGATCACCCGGGGCAGCGGCTTTCGGACAAGATTGCTGCTTTAAAATGGATATGTTGCAAGTACAGGCCTGGTACTAAATCGCAATTACAAGAAAATCATTTGACGAAAATAAAAAAGCAATGGAAAGCATATGGTTTTTTCTATCTTCTAATTGCCTGAGCGTATTAAGTGAAAAGGTTCATGAAATTCTTCATGTTTTGCATAATTACTGCGTCGCTCTAGCCACATCATTACACGAATCTTCTATTTAGGCTCTTCCCGAGCCAAGCCTCCCCTCCCTGCTTCTTGCTTGTCCGTTCCTGCTGAAAATAACGCAATGACACCGGACCTCAACATAACCTCGTCGACTCTTTCCCTGTACAGCAAGGTAGCAAGATAGTAACGGTCGTTAATACTTTGTAGGAATGCCTAGTTATTTCGTTGAAAATTTGTGAAAATGTTCGCTTTTTTCGTTTAGTTTCATTTTGTGCTTGCTGTTGACATGCTTAAAAATGTTGGTGAAGTTTTTTACCTTATTCTCATTGCTATTGGCGATATGGTGCCTGATCTGTATCTTCGTCACAACATTCGTCTGTTTCAGGGCGCATCCGACGTCGAGGTCATTATCAGCAGCTGCTCAAAATGTCACAAATGTGAAAGTTTAGTTTACGACGAGGAGATAATGGCTGGGTGGATGGCGGATGAATCTAACCTGAACACTCAGTAGGTTCTCGTATTCTAAACACGATGTTCTTCGATCGAAATTCAACTCTTCATATCTAATACTATCGGATTGAATCAATTGTTACGTTTACTTAAAAACTCCGCACCTTTTTCGCAAAAGTATATTTATTGCAATTAGGGGCCTCGACTTTTCATTCCTTTATTTTCTTCTTGCAGCTGTCCGTTCTGCAAATCCCTGTTCGTGCCATTCCTCAACATAGAAATAAAGGTGAGGCTGATGTGGCTTGTCCTGTGTTGTGGTCATTGCCCGTCAACAGTTCATGTTTCGCGCTTAAGTTTACGACGGTGCTTCTGCTGAGACTTAGGATAGAGTTTTTCCGAGTGCTTTCCCTAAACAGCTTCAATTTTTTTGGGTAATGTGAGTTATTGGTCAAAACCTTTGGTGCTTTTGCACAGCTGATTATTAAAGCATGAGCAAAACAAAAGTTAATTGCTCTGTTGCGAATCTGAGGACCTTGGCGTTTGTTAAGTCCACTCGCTAAAACACTTGCTCGGTTTGTAGCGTGCTTGCTTTGAGAAATACCCGATCGATTGTTGTGCAGGATTACCGGTGCGTTGATCAAAAGTCTTCGTCGCTCGCTCACTTACCTCCAACGTCGCCCACCTCTTCCGCGTCCGAACGTTCGTCGAAGGCCGTCGGCGAAATACAGACTGTGACGTCACAGTGCGATACGGAGACGGCTGGTTCGACTTCGCTTGCCGTAACCCATGTGCTTTCCTCCAGCCCTGGTGCGGATGAGTCCTCCTTAGAGGTCGCGAACAATACACACTCGGCTGCTGTAGCCGAATCGTCTTCTGTCCAAGATGCGTCTGGTTTAGCTCGGCCTGTTTCGCCAGAGTGTGAAGGAGTGGAAAATACGCAGGACAGCGCTGCCAAGTATGGTTCTGATTCGTAAATTTGCAAAGATTTTTTCGTTTAAGCTCAAGTGCTTCACGACAGCTTTTCAAAATTGCTTGCGTGGCTGACAATGGACATGTACAAAAAATTAGAAAGACGTCTTTGTTTGATCGCAAGTTTGTTGTTGTATTGTTGACGTGTTATTTTTCTACAGAGCTTCTGCACCTTCCGCTCCACAGTTGACTGAAGCTTCCACTGATCCACTCTCTGCTCAAGAGGTGGGACTTTCTAAGTTTCAAACATGGGTGCAGTGGGGCGGGAACGAGTGCTCACACTTTTCACGTTTTGCTTCGTAGTGTATTGAAAGTTAAAACTTCATTAAATACTGATTGAAAGATGAGTTTGAAGTGCTGCTGAAAATGGCTAGTTGTTTTTTCCAGCATTATACCCATGATTGCAAACGAAGGCAAGGCTTAATGCCTGTTTTAGAATCTACTTGCAGAATGATCTTTTGCTTTGCATGAAAGCTTAGCTCAGTATTTATGTTGGTACCTGTGGGATGAGGTTCTAAGAGCGACCCTGGGCTACCGCGTGTTATTCGTGCTTAGTTGATGCACAACAATTTGAAACTCGACTTGAACTTCAAACAAGAGGCTTTTCTTTGTCCGTTGTTCGCTTTATTTCGTAGCGATTGCACGCAATCATCTAACATAACTTTTATATCGCATTTTATGATTTGCTTAGGATGTCAAAAGTTACGTTTCGAGTTTGAGCGACAACCCGTCTTTGGAGACGCAGTCCGCCGCAGGCCTCCCCGTCACACTTGACCCGGTCACCGTGCCGTACCTCAGTCCGCTGGTTCTCCGCAAAGAACTGGAAAGCATGCTCGAGAACGAAGGGACGGCAGTCCTGACCAACCCCGGTTTCATCGACCATCATCCGATTATATACTGGAATCTGGTAAGCGGATTCGAAAATCGTAACGCGCTGTTATTACGCATACAGAAGTCCTTGGTTTGAATGACGCAGATTTCCATTGAAATTTTACCATAGAGAAGGTCTTATCTTCATTTCACTCAATCGACGTTTTTTGATTTAGAAATCCTCTTTCGGGCTTTCGATTGATTTGCTGCATTTCCATCAGCAGCATGCGAAAAGCGTTAAGAGGTGCTCAGGTTTTATCGACCGATTGCCTCCCGGCCAACTTATTAATGCTTAACTCTGTAATCCGTTGCAGGTTTGGTATTTCAGAAGATTAAATCTTCACTCCAATCTATACGACTTGCTGCTTCAGTCCCAGCTGCTCCAATCCGGTTCAAACCAGACCAAGTCCGTTAAAAGCAGCGTGACGTTTCATCTGATGTGGGACAACGTCAAGTTGCACAGCCATGGTGAAAAGCCACCTTTGTACTGCGTGTGGCATCAAAGTAAGGTTTTGTTTTACCGATTCCCGTATGTTTGCTTCTTTTATTGTGCTTTTTTAAATCCAGAAAATCTCTCGTGGTTGTTACTGTTGCGATCGGAAATCCCGAGCGGCATGTGCGCAAAGCTTCGCACCGTGGCAGCAAGCAGCAATAGAGATCATGCTCGCAATGTCTCTTATTATTGCTTGCTCGCGCTGCGTATATAATGGTGTTATTTTTCACGCACATCCCGTTCGTGGTGAATCACACAATAGAGGTTGCAACATTACTGTTCACGTGACACGTTCGGGATAACTCGTGTTGGTTAAGTCAAACAACGCGGTTGCCGGGTTCAAACTATTTTTCGATTGATCCTCACACATCGTTCGCATTCTGCTGACTTGCAGAGATCGTTGTTGAATCACTAAAGGTGGTTTTGGTCTTCAATACTTCTGCACTGAGCTTTTTTGTTGTTGCGCGTTTAACTTTTGCTAGTGTTCGTCTGCAATTCTCTGAGACTAAAGATAATAACTAGAGCAGTATGACCACCAAGACTAAAGTTATTGGAGCAGAACGAAACTTTTCGCTTGTTTTTTACGATCGGGTCGTTGACGTAACGATTCTTGAAGCAAACTGGGTGAGCCCCGAGATTTCGAAACCAAAGTTTTACGGTGTCCACAGAGTGTTGAAGCAAAAGGAAGTTATGTGATTTTTGTGTTGGTTCCAGGGTCTTTGTAGTCAAGGAAGCTCTAGCAACGTAAGCCTAAGAAAGCAATACATGCGAGTCAACGCAATGGATGTACTGTAGAATTCAATAAAAATTACTGGACGCTACAAATTTACAGTTTAGCAGCAACCAAGTAGTCATCACCACGACCAGTATAGAGAAGGGATCGACTAAACGTAGATGCTTCCCCGCTGAAACTATCATGTGATTGGGCGTTTTCATAAAAACCACCTTCGCGTTTCTTTGGTGTCCAAACCCGGCATTTTATCGAGCGGGAGGTCTATCTGGATTTAATAAAGAATTTTATAACCGGAATGCAGAATCACTAGGAAGTGTAGAACCTTTCGTAGTTCGTACTGTACTCACAGGAATTTTAGGAAAAGCAAATGGCTTTCAGATACCAGCTAGTAAGCCACGAATTAGAAATCGTTACAAAGAGATTCGTGAAAGAGAAAACGAAAACAGGATTTTTTGCCTCTTCATGCGAACTTGTGTACATGGAGTTTCCTTTTCGTTGCGTTTCAGTCGACACCCAGTCTCCGAACCTGGAATACCAGCCTTACTCGGTGCCGTTCCTAGAAAACATTCGGGACAGCATCATGCAGGACGACGTGCGGAGTCCTCTGGTTGCTGTTCTGAACGAGCTCAACGCTCAGAGTGGTGTGAGAAGAAGCGCCTATCGCGAAATCTTGTTCATGGTCATGATTGCTCTCGGCAAAGACTCCATCGACTGCTGTAAGTGGCGTTCTAACCCAATAGCCACTGCTTTAGCACTGTCCCGCACGAGTAACTTCCTTGCTCCGCAGCCGCCTTCGATCGCGAGTACAAGCGCGCTTACGACGCCCTGCAACCCGCCGAAAGATCGCTCGCCAAGCAGTGCGACCGTCCGCCCGACGACCGTGCGAAGTCCTGCAGGATTATGTTCGGCGAACTCGACTTGAGATGAGGAGGGTGTGTTGAGGAGCTGATCGCTTTGCGGAAATCTTCGTGGTCTCGACGGGAGGCGACGCCGGTGAGGCTCGCAACCTGTCACTGTGTCGTGCGCGGTGCTTATTGGTTTGTTGTGTTAGTCGCGAAACGGAGGCTGGGCAGTCGCCGATATCGACCGATCGTTTTAACCTGCAGCGAAATCAAGTGATCGCCCCTGCCGTGCTGTTTAACGCTCAACTGCCACGACGTTGTTTTCTGCCAAATAAATGAATTTGCTGGTCGCAAAAGCGTTGAAGGAACCGCCGGGACGGACCTTTGCTCATCAACGCCCTCGGGTGGTTTCACGCGTCTTGTTTTTCCTCTGCTGTGAACTTGAAATCTCGCTCGCAGCTGCCAACAGTTAATTGTTGCACTAACGAGCCGTCCACGGCCAAGTTCTGTGAAATGCGTCTCGAGTTGTTGCCGTTGTCATCTCATAGAAAAGCTGCTTTATGTTCGTGNGTCATTCGCAAGAAACGCCTAAACCTTGCACGAAAAACTTCCTTGTGATTTCGTTTGTCTGTCGAAAAACGTTGTGATAGGTCGGTTATCGTGAGCAGGAGGTGTGGGTGCCGGGATAAGTGGGTACGCCCCAGACTTGTATCGACATTACAAATGCGTATCAGTCCAGCTCATTCTTGCTAACAATTTGCTTGTGAACATGACGCTCAAATTTACCGAATTCGGTTGTGCCAGATATAAGACGAGAGGTGAATGAATGCCGCTGTATTGAAGCTACTGCCGGCCTTGAAATTTTTTATCGTAAAATAAACTTTTGACCGCACGGTGCAAGTCAGATCTGAAACGTTTCCCAATACTCGTTTGATAGACAGCAACTCGCTAGAATGGAGCATGCGCGTAAAGGTCGCTTTGTTTGTTTTTGTGCAGATGAATGTTTCTGAAAGGGATTCTTTCCAGGGCGTAGCATCGAGAAACCGGTGTAGACTTTGCGACAGTACATATTTACAAAGGGGTAGCAGTTCATTAAATTTTCGCGCTGGTGCAGTGTATACATCTCTGGTACCCCGCGCTGGTGCAGTGTATACATCTCTGGTACCCCGCGCTGGTACAGTGTATACATCTCTGGTACCCCGCGCTGGTGCAGTGTATACATCTCTGGTGCAGTGCATACATCTCTGGTACCCCGCGCTGGTGCAGTGCATACATCTCTGGTACCCCGCGCTGGTGCAGTGCATACATCTCTGGTACCCCGCGCTGGTGCAGTGCATACATCTCTGGTACCCCGCGCTGGTGCAGTGTATACATCTCTGGTACCCCGCGCTGGTGCAGTGCATAAATCAGGCATGCCCAGGGACAGTTTTCTATCCCATCCCGTTGGGTTCCCACGAAATTTGCAATGCGAAGCAGAGGCGAAGCGCCACCGCTCTTTCCATCCCTCAAATCTGGTCACAAAA
>JGI24158J21664_10007724_pt1 | contig 14303 bp, 8 predicted proteins | sample Ectturendosymbi3_FD_21664 | JGI IMG/M metagenome (IMG submission 21664) | reverse complement strand
AAATCTACCAGTCGCGAACGGTAACCATGGTTACTATGCAACCGCCAGACACGACACGAAGCCAGTTTGCTGTTTTATTCTGGAACTTTCGGTCATATCCCGTACAATGTACGTGGGCAAGTCGGAGTCAGTGCAATCAATCTGGCCACGAAATCAAAGTGATGAGGACCAGAGGGTCGGAAAGTGCTCTGAAATCCGAAAAATACAATATGACTTTGATGAAATGCTTTGAAAAACGTCAGACCACCGCCTGCGTCTGTTAAAACAAATGTATTGCAAAATATGTGTCCTCGCGGCGGACAGGATGAACAAATATGTGAAATCGAACGCGTTTGGTCGTTTTGATCGCTGACCTTCACAAACGGGCAGGTATTGCGGATGGCTTTGTAATGTAAGTTTGGAATGGCACCCTGGCCCGTATGTGGTCCACGGGTAAATAACGTAGGGTTTAGGTAAAGGTTATTTTTCATTCGACCGCCATTTTATTGCTCGCTCAACACACCTCTGTTGCTCCGTGACTTCCCAGTCGAGTGTACGGGTCACGGTCCAGTAATCGCGTGATGATGTCAACAGCTTCTGGCGAAATTGCATCATCACCTTCCGGCCACTCGATGTCGTCTGTAAACAAGAGTAATTTTCAAAGCGAAGGTCGAAAGCGAAGAACAAGCAAGCAGCTGTTTCAACTTTCAGGGTTTGCTAACACTGGTCGTGCGAAAGAAAAACGCGCGCGCAATTTTTCAAATGAAAACATGAAATGATTCGCAGCAGTCGCGGCATCCATTACCGTGGTTGCCTAGCAACTAAACTAACGACTTCTCCCGTCACAGGTTGCCTGGCAACCAGGACTAACCATTTATGGCCTGCATGAAGAGCTGGTCGGGGGTTTCCCCGAAGAACGGAACGCAGCCGACCAGAAACTCATACAGGCAAATGCCGGCCGACCACCAGTCCACGGGGGGTCCGTACCCCTGGTGAAGGATCACTTCTGGCGCTATGTACTGGGGTGTTCCGTGGATCTAGAAAAGCAAAAATTAGCCTCGAAAAAGTAAAGGAATATTGGCGAGCAATCAAATGGGAAACGTATGTAGAAATATACAGGTATTGTTTGTGCAAACAATAGCTCCGGTAAAAGAAAATGGAATAATATATAACATGTAGTATTTGCAGATGTAATTCGCAGTCTATTGCAAAGCACTATCAAATAAATTATACTTTTCAGCAAAACAGGTTTTCACAAAACAGTTATTTCCTTAAACTGAACTTTTCAGTTGGACGAAGCGGTATTGATCAACGATAAAAACAAAAACTAGTTAAAATATTCACGCCTTTTGAAACGACATCCAAATAATGAATCTAGCTTTTTACGCAGTCACCTTCAACGACTAAAAGTTTGAAGAACTACAATTGATTTCTCACGATGCACTAGTCCACGATACACTAATTTACGAAGTCGTGTTTCTCCGACTGCTGGCCGGACATTGGAGAGCCCGAAAAGGAGCCGCTGCCGGTCCAGTCGGGGGAGATTTGGTGGGCTTAGTCCCCAAACAAAGCTCCAAGCCCCCCTAATTGAAATATGAAACACTCTAAATTTGTGGAATTTTTGTCAAATTTGAATGTCAAGCCTCCCCTGCCCGAACGTCAAGCCCCCCCTATTGACGACTTTCTGGCGACGATTCTGGGCCAGTCAGAAGAAGAAACGGCATAAAGCCAGCACCTACTGAGAGCAGTTACATATATTGCGAAAGATTTGTACAAAGTTAAAATATGGCAGAAGCACACACGAGTTGAATCCCACCTGTCTATCCTGGAAATGTTGCTGAGGCTCCAGGTGCAACTCGTACATGTTGGTTGCCCGTGACATCAGACCGACTTTGGACAAGCCGAAGTCGGTCAGCTTGATGTGCCCCATGGATGTTATCAGAAGACTGAGGAGGAGAAAAAAAGAATATCCCGATCACAAGCCGAGTAGTGGGAACATGTGCCTGGGGTCAACAAGACGTCCAGACAAGGGCGTAACGAGGGAGTGCAAGGGGGGCACAATTACCCGGGCGCCAAATCACTGTGTGGGCGCCTAATTACTGCGGGGGCGCCGAAAAGTCCCAACAATGCCACAAGTACTTTCAATACAGTAAATCTGCTTCCAAAAGAGCTCAAGTTCAACCATGGGGGCGCCAAACTTGCTTTCTGCCCCGGGCGCCACCTAGCCTCGTTACGACCCTGCGTCCAGCGCGAGCCTGACTCATTACTCCGCGGCTTAATTGGAAACACTGCGCTTTTTCGTCATCTTAACAGCGCTTCTGATATGGGGAGGGCAATGAAAAGGATAACGTCGCCAGCGTAAAGTCGCTGTGGACCAATACTGGCCGTGGGCGTTCAAGCGGAAACATCGGAACCCGAAGCTGCTTCCGAAATGATGCGAGGAAATATTGCAGGGACGTGACGCAAGGCTGGGAAGGTAATATCGTCGATGAACAACAATTACTGCAAATGGCCAAACTAGCTCATAAAATATCGTGCGAACATCGTAGTGCCTTGACATGTACGTCATGTAAAAACATGATGCGACCCATGGAGGCGCAAAATTAAGTTATTAAAGACAGCAGTTGCTTTGCAAACACAAACAGCCTCAACTCTCCACTGACTTGTCAGGNTTTAGGTCTCTGTGCACGACGCCATAGTTATGCAGGTACTCGAGGGCGAGGACCGTCTCAGCGAAATACATCTGCGCCACTTCGTCCGGNAGAACTCCGATGTTCTGGGGGAGGAAAAATGAGGGGTCTTGTTTTGCTCTCTGCTTCACCAACAAACGACCACCACAAACATTGAAGGCACCTTCGACACAGATGAGCCTGGACACAGTAGCTGCTAACAATGTCGCTCACCTTGATCAGTGATGCAACATCTCCACCCTCTACGTACTCCATGACCATGCAGAGATGGTGGCGTGTTTGAAACGAGCAATACATGGTCACGACAAACGGGTTCTCTATGAAGGTCAAGATGTCACGTTCGGCGAACACCTAACAAAAGACAACACCAATCCATCAGCCGAGCAGCTGGTTTCTTTATACAAGCGTTACTTAAACGTCATCAGCATCCGCTACGCCACACACGCTGCGCACTTAATCATCGACAAACATGTGCACGCGGTAGTTGTTGAGCTTTTCTCCACAAAATGTTACCACTGTGCACGTGGCATGCTTTGCTAATGTCTGCTTTGTCACCTGAAATATCGTTTATCGATATTGTGCGGGGACGAAATCTGTCTTAGTCAAAAACCTTCAAGGTTTGGAAAACCAGTTTGTTTTTCTTTTAACCTCCCGTATTATTTCAACGCGGTATCAGTCAATAGTAGCCTCGAAACATTATCATAACGAGTAGTAAGTGAAAAATGGTTTTCCACAAATAACGGTTTCAGAAGTAGGAAATAAGAAATTTCAACCAACACGTCAAACGAAACACCGCGGCTTTTCAACAACAATCAAAAACTAAAGGTCAGTTCTTGAAACCTGAAAAAGATTTCTACCTGTTTGATTTCGTTGCGTAACGCCAAGTTATGTTTGTTCAGCTTCTTCAGTGCGTATCGTTCCTTTGTTTGTTTGTGTCTTACAAGATACACGGCCCTGCAGCAAATCATCAAAAACAATGTTAAATAAAGCCGCGGGATGAAATCAATCGAAGAGACGAGAGTCATGGAACCAAGTCCTACAAAACCATATCATCTGGCCCTTGAAGCGAACGATTAATCGCTTCTACAACACTAGCATCCGTTCCTTGGGCAAGAGCGTTCACCACAAGTTTCAGGCTTCGGCCTGCTGCCAATTGACGTCACGCAAAACCAAAATAAACAAAATTCAAATAGGCGATTTGACTATTCCAATAGTTCCTGTAAAATCACTGAAACCTTGGAGCACTTCAAAGTAAAGCCGGCCGCAGACGAACGAAAGCCAAGACGAAAATCTTAACATGATATTCCAGAAGATAAACAAAAACGTGCATTTGACCCCATACACGAGGCTGTCTGCAAGCACTGTTCAACTGACCCATAAGCCCCGTTGCTGATGAGCTTTATGGTGTCGAAGTCGTCCTCGCGCACGCTGTGATGTTGCTTCTCCCGACCGTCGACGTCATCCGAGTCGCTGCTCGACATTTTGTGCGCGGGCGCTTCTTCCTGCGATAGCACCGGATGAGGAGGAGCCGAGCCAAGGTGCAAAGATCTTAAATAGCGAACCACCACCCCCTCCCTCCTTTCAAAGTCACCAGGAAAAGAAGGAAAACAAAACTTTGGTGTGCATGTATTCTGGCCCTGACAACCACCTGGGTTGTCTTATTCAGTTTTCAGCTATGTTTCCTCACAGTTTTTGAAAGAAAACACAGAAGTTTTTTCTTTATTTTCTTAAAAGGTCTTCACACTTTGTTCCATTGAAAAACCAGTCCCACGTTTCCCAGTTTTTTTAAAAATCGCTGATTCCCAGCGTACAGGCATGTGGTAATTGTGCATAGGACTGAGGAGTTTTTGGAATAACGTATTTTGGCTAATGGCACAATCTTATTCCAAAGCTTCATTCGGAAAATACGACAATGTTCGCTGGTGCAGAATCGCGGCACCTTTAGGCAGGCGACCAGCAAACTGGTTCTGATCCTTATCTAGATATCCAAGTAACTGAGACAACGGTGCCTGTTCATGTCTGTAACTCTGTCAGGAATGCATTTGTGTAAACAGCGCGCGCTTAACACCGCGTTTAGAATGTTAGGTTCGCAGCACACGTGAAAGAAAATCAGCTTACGACGATAGTTTACTGGACCGTAACTTCTAAAATTGTGGGCATCCAATCAAATGGATCGGTTGCTTAACAACTGCAGCAACAACGACTTCTACATTTTTGAAAGTATTTCCATGACTTTGTTGGTCACAAAATAATCACACTGATTGGTGGTGCCTTAACACAAGAAGCTATAGCGAACACATTCGACAACATTCTGTGATATCTAGCCGGACGCAGAGAAGATATGCACCAACCGTTGTGGTCAGGCCAAGCTGTTGGAAGATATACTTCGGTATGTCTCTGTCAATGCAGCTGTTCGTTTCCTTGACGACGAACTCAGCTGATTCCAAAAACTGATAAAAATCTTCAGGTTTGAATTCCTGCAAAGCAACGGAGCGTGACGTTACCGCACAGACTTCTTCACAGCAAGACCAAACGCATAATGTGCGACGTTAAGAAAAACTTCGGCAAGGGAAAAATATTTCTGGATGGCAAGAAAACCAATACACTGCAAACAATCGTACATTTCAGGCTAAGGCAAACGTGAAAATCCAGGAATTTTTGTAGCAATTTGTTGTCAAAAACGCTCGGCTGAAAAGCTGCGTAAACATAATGCTGGGGTGGCAGATTTTCAGGAAAGAAGCGGTTTCTTCGAACCATTGTGAGCGCCATGAAGCCAACAACAATAAAAGTTATTTAAAAAAGGGGCCAACAATACTGACACGGCGTAAAACGATCGGAAAATTAGAAACGCAGGACTTTGAGCGCAGAACGCTACAGTGTTGTTAAGTTTCCAACACACTGTTGTATGTTGAGTTAAGAGAACAGATCATTGCAGGATGAATGAACACACTTGATCTCTGATCAACATCGGGATACTGCGCAAAACAGGTAGTCACACCAGCAAGAAAAATACTGTTTAGAAGACTTATTTGGTTAAACAACAACATACACTACTTTTTGAAGACACCTTTGGTTAAACAAGAATTATTGACATTTTCCACTAAGCCCGATTTTGCCGAAATGGACTCAAGACGAAACGCTTGGGCCACTGACGACGAGGGCAACTACCAGTGTTCAACAGCAATCAACTCACCAAGCATTCCAACAGCCGGGATGGCCGCGCAATGATGAGCTGAAAATTCTTGACAAGCTTCGAAACATGGCCGCCACTTGAACTTGACTTCGTCCGGGCCTGGAAAGAAGCGAGGCGCAGCTTAGTATTGCGGGGGGGGGAGGATACAGCACCGTCGGTCTAAATACCCGACCGGGTCCAGTGCGCGATTGAGGATATTAAATGCGGTGCAAACATGACCTTTACGAACGAAATATAACAAGTCAATAAATGTGGCATCCTGCTTGCTGTGCATCCTGCTGTGCGTCCTTTAAGAGGGCAAGGTTTGATTTAGTTTTGCGGCAGTTTTTCACTGTTGCTCAGCGATTGCGATGTAATCCTGTTTTATGCCGTCACTATGCGATTTATGCCGTCACCATGCAACGCACTCCGTCCAAAGTATCACGACGCGCTGATGACACGTTGTTATTCTCCGCACGTGTAGAAGCAACTGAACAACGTTGCTTTTCAGCTTATGCGGCAATAAACCATCGCGGACCTGTCCTTTACCGCGATGAGACGAAAGCCGGCACACGGGCGGCTCCTGCATCAACGTACAAGCGCAGTGTCGGTGACAAGACCCACATCCCACCTGCACACAGCGTAAGATCCCCTCGGGAAAAATCGACTGTCTTTGGCGAAAGCCACTGGTACAGAAATGGATGAAATCCACAGCACTGTAGAATGGTTCACGTATGTCCGAGCGCCGGTTAATATAGCGGAAACGCACATTAACGTTTTCAAAACTTGAGCGCAAAGGAAGACGAAGCAACCATAGCTAATTTTCTTAACCCAGGAAAACCACTTTCATGAGATCAACAACGTAAAAGAGGTTCAGAAAAACTTTCGTTTAGCCTTGACGGGCAGTTTGCTGTGGTTCCGCATGACTGGACGTGCATTGCGCGGTGAAATCAAAGCTCGTTTGCGAATCTAAACTGGCCGAACGTAGCGATGATAAAGAAAGTGACTAACTTTCTGAGAATGGATTAAGCGCTGGTTTGTACATTTTGCCAGTCAAGGAAGAAGCGACAACTGTGCCCTGAGAGGCTCTCATTGGCTTTATCTGTTGTTTTTTTTGTGACACAAAAACATGCAAGTTTCAACTGGAATCTTTACGAACACTGTACTTTGCTTAGCAACGGTTTACGTACATACGTACATGCCGGTAACCGAGGAAACAAGCCAAATAAATCCTTATAAAGTCACATTCTCTTATCACAATTTTGCTTCTTCAAATGCGACACTGGCCGCAAAGATGTTTACGTTTTACGAAATCGTTGTACACAGCGATTGCGTGCAACCAACCTACATGACAACCCACAACAACTTGTCCACGACTGAAGCCACGCGACCGTGAACACGAGGCTTCACTCTCCGCGCCAATCTCCTGCAGGAGACCTACAAGGAACATACTAAGACTCAAACTGGCTATTTTTCGGGTTACGCACCCGTCGAGGTGTCACTCAAGGCTCGACATAACGAAAACAAAGCATCAGTCCGGGTTCTAAACGCGCATGTCCCTTGTCCTGTGCACGTAGTCGGCCCGGGCGCAGTCGCGGGGCAGCAGGACTGTTTCAACAGGGACACGGAAGCGAGCGCGTTGTTACAACCGATAGTAGCTGCGTCGCGCGGGCAATTACAAAGCATTGTGACGTTTGCGAACCACTTTAACGNCGACAGTGGCTGAAAGNNGTCGCCGCCGCAATATTTCAACTGGGGGGTCCTCGTGGTGAAGCTGCAGGTTGAGGGGGAGGTTGCAGCGAATCAGGCGGTGGGTTCAGTCACGCGCAGAGCACATGTCAGCTGTGGGTTTGCAGCAGCGGCAGCAGCAGTCCACAGTGCGCTCGCGAGGTCGGGTCCACAGAACTCCNGCACAAACCGCCTGATAAGAACCTGCTGCAAACCTGCCTTGTAGTTGAAATGCTTAAATCACCCGGGGTAGCTTTTCTGATGACCTTTGAACGTTGACGACGCGTTCTTAGCAAGAACATGAGAATGTGTCACTGGAAATGAAATGGGAAGCACAGACAAAGAACAAACGAACCTTGTAATCGCTGACGGGTCACTGTTTTTCGTCCTCTGGAAGAGCTAGCTCTGTCGTCACGCCTCAACGAATTCTGGTTCTTACGAGTTCTTTGACCATTGGTCAGCGATTTTGGTAAAAAAAATTATCATTTGTTTTTTTTTTCAAAAAGTGAACCTTTTTCGGAATCATGTGGCGTTCGGTTTCGGGGCCAATAAACAACCGACCTCCCCCCCAACCAGTGACGCGACTGGACGAGTTGCAGCTGAGCAATGTAGTTTGAAACGAGACACCAGTCCGACGTTCTTACAATGATAAACTTTGCTTTGAAAAGGTTCACTCCGCGCGACTCTTGAAAAGCGGACCATCGCGACCAACGGGAAGTTGCTCATGTCAACTGGGTCGAGCCGCTTGCGCGCGAGTGGGCGGGGCTGCTGGTGTGGGTGGGTGTGTCGGTGTGTTGTTGTACGTACGCGCTGCGAGCAGGTGTCGTTAGTAGGACAGTACTTCTGCTGTACCTGCGCTCGGAGACTGCAACGAGCACCTGAGGCTATGCGCCACTACATGGGCATGTGTTGTAACAACAGGGATATGTGCTTGGCCAGCTACAGGATTAGCGGTAGAGGCTCGCCACGTGCATCAGTGGTGCTTCACATCGGGTTCATTAACAGCAGCAACGGGCGATGTTGCGTTCTCACTTGTTGGCCTGTGCTTTTTAATTACCAGTTAGATCTAATTAAGACAGTTGCGCGGAATGAGGCGCAGTGTGCAGGATTTGTTCCACCACCTCTTTATTGTTTGTGCCTGTTGCTCTAAACGCCAGACATAAAATCTTTAAACTTTGGAAAAAGCAATAACACCAACGTTTATCTGCAAAAATAAATAGCCACCCTAACCCGTTCCGAGACATTACTTAAAAAACATTTTATCGGTCAAAAAAAGTTCTAAAACTTCTCTACTACCAGCAACAGGTGACATGAAGCAGCAACTCGAATTCGCTCAGAACCCAGTCACCTCCGAAATCAGAGTATTCAAGTTTTCGTGCAATTCGTAGAAGTATCCGGCAGTGATTCGATTCTCCTGCGACGCGGTCAAGCAGGCCCTGGCCATCTCGATCAGCTGGTGCCGGACGAAGCTCCATGCGGCGTCGGCCACCAGTGTGCAAGAACTGGCCTCATCGATGAACTCCTGTCAAAAAAGAAGCCGTAACCAGCATCAGCTTCGCGAGCAAGTGTTGAGGTACGTTGCACTCGAAGCTTCAAAGTGATGAGCGTTTCAGCAGCTTTCGCTGATGGCGATAATTACCAGTGTTGCTTTAATCGCACGTAAGAGCGGCTTGGCATTTGCAGAGAAAACAAAATCCTTACAGCAATCGCCGGGCAAGTGATTCTCACACAGCCCGGGTCAGTTTTTATGGCAGTGAGCATGGACTGCAGTGAACATAGGTTGCAGCTGCCGGTAACATTGAATAAGGTCCCGCGCAAATTCTGTCGTAACTCAACGGGAACCGAAACGTTATCTGCACTTCCCCCGTCTACGCGGCGTCACGTCATGAATGTTTCATCGATGCAGTCGATACTTAATAAGCCGCCCCTCGGTCGAAACGGGGAACACTGCAACACGAGACAATGACGTCAGGTTGGTTCGGAACAGAAACAGCGGTGATTACGTCACGGCACTGCACGTATAAAAACATTAAAGCTGCAGAAACACGTGCCTGCAGTTTCGTTTCCATGTGCTTCACGGCTTTGGGAAATTTTTCTCGGTAAACACTGTTGATCATGATCACTTCCGACTCGGAGAGCAGCTGGGAACGTCCGGGGCTCAAACTACGGGAGCGCGGTCTGTAATGTCCTCGGCCACCTAGTAAACAAAAAGCAGTAATTCACTTACGGTGAAGAACATGTTAAATTAGGTATCAGCAGCGAAGACAGAGTTCATAAAAATGGTATTAGAGCAGATCTGCTTGGCCGCAAACGACAACAATTAGAAGCTCTGGGCTTTCTGTAGGCTTTCGAGAAATCATCTGACTGGGCTCTGCTTTCATCTTTTGCGATGATTCAAACTTAATCTGTATTCAAGTTAATCGCTTTTCACGTGTAAGAAAAGCAAGGAATCTAGCGGCAAAATTTTAGTAGGAAATCAATTTCACGTAACACTACACATCGTCAGTCATGAAATCTTATTCAATAAGATAAAGATTAGATTTAAGGACTGATAGAATAGGACTTAAGGACTGACGATGCGTATTGGTTATGTGAAATCGACTTCTTATTAAAAAGTTGCCGATAGTTTCCTTGCTTATCTCACCTGCGGAGAATAATTGCTTGGCCGTAACAATATTTTTTTAAAGTTAGAAAAATTCACTGTTTTCCAAGATGGTCAAGTCTGTTGGCGTAAAAACCAGGCAACACGAAAAACTGACTGAAAGTTTTTGTCTGGAAAAGGTCATTCCTCGATATAGACCAAAACGAGCACACAGTTATAGCGACTCGCATGCATTTGTGACGTAACAATGCGTGCATGCACTGCCACGCATCGTGCTGGGTGGATAGAGTGGCCCAGACAACACAACACACGATGCTCCCCATTTGCGATCCGCAACGATCACATTAGGCTACCATTAAAAATTAAAGGGCGTGTAGAGTTCATATTCCCGTTCGGTTCAAACGGAAACTGTCAGTTATCTGCCAACAACAACAACAGCAACAGTCGCAGTGCAAACACAGCTGAGTCACCATATTCATCCTCGTTTACGCTTTCGTGCGAACCGAAGTGTCTGGACAAGTACTGGAGTTGGTCTGCAGTGGGGTGGGACGGGAGCTGGTGCAGGCGATCCTTGAAAGCAAATAGGTTGCGTTTGCTCGGATAGGCTGAGTTTACTCGGGACAATGAAAACTCGATCCAGTCTCGGCAGAGTCGCATCAACCAACAATACCGCAGCCAAATTTCCGACAAGTGACTTTTTTCGTTTCAATGCACCTTTCACAAAATATCGTAATAAATCCAACGCAAGCGGTTACCAACCATTGTTTGCCCGCACTGGCTGCTGCGCCAGCAGTCGAGTCAGACCAAGCAATGCCGACCCGACGCTTTGAAATTTCCAAGGACAAAACCAAAATAATGCAAAGTTTCCCGTGGTTTGTCAAATTTCCTGCAACCATCGTTGTACTGTCATGACCAAAACGCGCAGCAAGCCCAGCTACGAAAATCGTGTCACTGCTCAGAGATACACGTCGTTAAAAAAACGTGCAGTCGTGAAGTCTGGGTATACCTAATGATGAGAAATGGTTCTCCTCGCAAGCCGCGCTGGAGCTGTTCACAAAATCACCAATTGGCCGTACGTAAAAATCGGCCCGTTTAGTGCATTACAAGTAGCACACCTTAAAGGTGCGGACATGACATTGATGGCGGCAAGAGCTTCTTACATCGGGTAGGAAGCGACTGGCCACCCTACCTGTGACGAACAGGACGATGACGACAAGACGGATGACGGTGTGTTGGTGCCGTAACCACTTGAAGGCAGTGAAGCAACAGACCAGCGGCGGCTTTCAACTGTGGGGAGGAGGGGCCGCGGTTTGGCGGGGATCATAGCTCCAAACGAGAACTGGTTTGGCTGATTGTTCGGAGAAAGGTTGTGAGGGCTGTCCACTGGACTTCTGACGCCTGTGAGCGGAGAATATAGTGTCACAACGCGTTACAGGTGTGATGCAGGAAGTTTTCTGCTGGTTCTGCTTGACGTTTTGTTTCTAAGTTTCAAAATGAACCAAACGACATTACTGGAACGCTCAGATCGCAGAAACAGCACTATGACGTTAACGCGCTGTAACAGTTCATACCGGGTCCAATGATGTTTGGTGACAAAGGTCTGTTCGGGTACGTTGGAGAAGCAAGGGCAGGCGAACCGAGTCTGTGCACTTTGTTTCGCGGCCTGTAGGAAACATTCCAAGCAAGGTCGTTACGGTTCGTCTTCAGCAAGACCAAACGCAGCTTGAACTCGCAGCAAACAGAACTTCAAAGATCAATAAAGCAGTAGCACAGAGGCAACATTTACCAGTTAGTCTCAATAAACATCTTTATTCCGGTCGCAAAAAATCCACCGAGCGACCCCGCGTTGCCAGCTGAGAAGGCGAAGCGTTATAAATTTCCAGAATAGTTTACGGCGCCCTTTTATTTACATTCAGACCGACAAACTGTCTCACAAGCAGCCTGGTGCTCCGTTAACAAGCAAGCACAAAACAGCCCAAGTATTGGGTTTTGCTCGTGGTTTACTTACGATGGCGTGATACTGCTTCTTCGCATGAAACTGGAATCTTTCTGAAATGTAAAAATACCCGTCTACACACAAACTATCCTCACAGACTAGCGCAAATCAAAACACACCTGGATTCAGACGTGGCTTTAAGGAGTTTTTTGATTGACTGCTGCCTCCAGCGCAAGACGAGTTAGCTGTTTCTTTTGATTTACTTGATCGAAAGCGATCAGCCATTTTGGGGTGCGCCACTGCAATCAGTGGGCTTTTGAGCTGCTTTTCAATTCCGCACAGCAGTTCGTAACAGCGGCACAAAACAATACCACACGACATTTAGAACAAGTTTCTGGGCATCAAATATATCTAAGCAATAATTGCAAGCATAACGATAAGCAGTAGAATGACGAGGATCCAAGCGCAAGGTGTTTTGAGGCCATCCATCAATTTTTACCAGTGGATAAGCACGGCGTCATCGCTACTTACAAAACTTGAATTTAGAGAAGGATCCGAGTTTCCCATTAGTTTGTTACGCATCTTGACAAGATTGCTGGTTTCGCCACCAAGTGGACTGTCACTGAACACCATCGAATCTCGCCGCGAACTCGCGTGTCGACCTTTCCAAAAGCAAAAGTGAACCGGTTGAAAAACTGACCAGAAGAACGGTGCAGGCGCGCAGCACTGATCGTCGAGACGTGCTTGACAACAAGCGCATGTTATGAGTGGTTGGGGCGTGCGTCGGTGAATCGATCAATAGCCTGCATCATTGCCGGGGAGCGGCGACAACAGCACTCGCTTGATTTGAGCGAAACGCCATTGGAAGCAAATCCTATGCATGAAAGCCAAGTTGCGCGAACACAGCCCTGTGCACACAGCTGTGGTGGCCACGTCGCTATGAAGAACATTTCGGCGGCAACGCCGTTAAAGGAGCGACGAGGAAAACACAGCAGGAGGCTGCGGCTTCAGCGTTTCGCACTCATCATTAAACGCTGTCTAAAAATGACAAGCCCGCCAGTATGTGCAGAGTGACTGCGTTGCAGTGGGTGATTGTGCCGAGAAAGCGAGATTGGCAGCAACGATGCTTTGCAACACTTGCGTCGCCAGGAAATGGCCGCATTAGCAGAAACGCGTTTCATCTCCCATTCATCCATAAAACATGCTCGAGCTGTTTTAATGCACGCAAAGGAAGGAATAGGCCATGAAAGAAACCTAGCACTGCGACCAACATAAGTGAACTCAGTGAGAACGTTAAAACCTAACAAAAACACAGGGACCGTTTGGTAACGCAAATGCTTTTATGGAAATAATTGCGTTCTGCAAATACCTGCTACTTTTTGTTTTGGTTATTTTCCTCAGGCTCTATGTCCATATTACATGGGGTTGTAGTAGTACAGAAAAAATACAAAAAAATCCTCACTACACAGCACAGGAGAGGCTATACAGATACGCAGACAATGCTACATAAGAACAAACACTGAATAAGAGCGCTGCAAGTGATTGCCATAAACAATTCAAACTGAGATTTGTTTCTAGCTTGTTCACTGTTTTCGTTGAATGCTTCTCGATTATTATTATCGATTATTATACTATTATTATTCTGATCGACTCGAACAAGGTTCAAGGAGGAATGCGTTAACTACATCGATGGATGACTGGAATGCTTGGAAGTTGGTGACTTGCTATGTCCAATGTCCATGCAGCGTGGGGCACGAACCGCCGAAAAGTCCATTTTCCACAGGTTTTTGTTCTATTCGCACCTGGCTATATACCTGCTCCATGAAGTTAATTTTTGCGGCCTTACGCACTGAAAACATATCACCACGCTTAAGAGAACAAACGCTCAAACCTCCCAAATAATTGGCGAGATTTAATCGATGTGTCACAACTTACGCCTGGAGGAAAGCTAAACACGATTGGTTTTACTTCATCCCAGCTAAACGTAGATGAAACCAAGCAACGCACCAAACATACCCAAGCACTGTCCTGCTAACTTTGCTAGAGATCGACCGATATATCGGCTAATATTTGGGTTTTACCGATATATCGGTGTCGGCCACAGTAGGTGTTGACAAAACGCTGTTATATTCCTCACGCATCCAGACAACTTGCGCAAGAAAGCACAACGAAGCAAGTCAAGACAGTTATCTTACA
>JGI24158J21664_10007722_pt1 | contig 14304 bp, 12 predicted proteins | sample Ectturendosymbi3_FD_21664 | JGI IMG/M metagenome (IMG submission 21664) | reverse complement strand
ACTTATTCGAGGTCGAGCTTTCGCAACATTTTCTGCAATTGAGAAAGCTCTCGCGGGCCGCAAGAAAAGCTTTCGCGGGCCTCATGTGGCCCGCGGGTCGTATGTTGTGCAGGCCCGCACAAAACGTTGACTTAATGTCTTATGACTAGACATTTTACAGCTAAACGAAAATCTTGCCTTTTTTCAACCTGACTGAAACGTTTTGCGATATTTGACTAATATGAATGCGCCCAGCGCTACGTTGCATATTTGCAGAATTGTCTCAAAAAAGTTGTTCAAATGCCTGTAAACTGCGCTCACTATTCAATAGAATAAGCAGCGGACATACAGATCCGAGATATTCCCCTTTGGAACCGATGCCGCATTGGAAATGTGTTCCCTGGTATTTCCAGTGTGTTGCTCTGAATAACTTCAACATCGGTGGTTTTGTTACAGTTCCTGTTTGCCAACCTCCGGGAACGCCCACCGGTGGCTCTTTCACCACCAGCGATGACTCTTACCCAGTAGGCACAGTCGTCACGTTTGTGTGCTCAACTGGATACGTCTTGAGAGGCAACAGCCGGATTGAATGCACAAGTGGACCCGTTTGGTCTGGAAATCCTCCCTTGTGCAGTGGTAATTTATTTATGAATGCAATGCTGGAACTATAGCTAAGTAGACGAAGCAAAGGGGANCTACTTTATTCAAAATAATTTTGGTTTAGTCTTTACCTGACTGCCAAATGCTCTGAGCGATTTAAGGGTATGTTTGAATCATGAANAAATCGAACCCGTGCTCAATCTATGCTCTCAGGCAAGATCACATTGTATTAGAAACAGACTAGCTTAATTGCAATACAAACGCACTATGTCCCAACTGCATGATTTGCACCATTTGCTTAATAATACGTTTTCTCTTCATTTAACTTAAACCCACGTTAAATTGTGCAGATATTGACGAGTGTGCAACCGGAACTATCACTTGTCAGGAGAATGCCGAGTGTGTGAACACCCAGGGAAGCTACAAGTGCGGCTGCTCGAGAGGCTACACCGCCGGAAATGACCAGCAGTGCGTCTGTAAGTTATCGCGGCGCTCTTCAACATATTTTCTGAAGGAAAAGCACTCCTGCAATGGATTGCGCAGATTCTTGGTGGTTGTTTTGAGTATAAACTCTAATCTTCGATGAACAGCACCACTGACGCGAGTGTGTTATTTATCACCACAAGGCTTTGCTGTTTTCAAGTTTCAGATTAGCTTTCAAGCAGCCTATTTTTGTTCTGAAAAGACACAGGCTCATATGTTCAAATCGTGGAAATTTCGTTGTAATTTTCAAATGAAATAAAAAGTTTTGTTTTCATAGGTTTTGAAAGAGTGAGTAGTTTCAGAAAACGTAAGTGTTCAATGGAATACCTTTTTTCTTGCTGAATTATTCTGAGCTAGACACAGTTTCTCATAGTTCACATTAAAAATCGTTCTTCTCGAAAGCACTCGCACTTCATTTTACCAATTTATTTTCTTAACTTAATTGACTCCATTACCGCCTTGCAGTGGTAACTTGTGACAACCCACCATCCGTGGACAAAGGCTCTTTCACACCAGCAGTTCAGAATGTATGGAAATTCGGAGATACCGTCACGTACAACTGCCGAGACGGTTTCACCCTGGAAGGGTCCAGGACATCCACTTGTGGGCAAAACGGCCAGTGGTCCAGCCAAGCACCCTTGTGCAGGCGTAAGTTTCTAACATATAAGTGCCAATGCTGGGATTGCGTGGCTGTTTGAGTATCTGCATCGCAGCTGCAATTTTTCACTTGTGCGGAGGATTGCTTTTCAAATAAAAAAAAGCAAGACAAACATCAACTTTAACATAGGCAGCTTTTAGTTTTTTTTCATGCCTGCTGTTTGCGTAAAGCTTTGTGACTCAGAAAGTTACCGTACTTGATTGTGGTGTAGGTATCCATGCGTGCTGTCAATCTGGTGTATTGGGACCAGATTTGGATCAGTTACAATTTCTAATTGCGATGAATGTAATGGATGCGTTCACACCTTTTTCGTTAGCACTACATCCCTGATAATTACAATTAAGAGTTTTTGTACTAGTGCAATGATCTAACATTTTTAACCCAATTACAATTAAAATTTTCTTAACAACTTCACAGAAATCGAACCAAAGCACATTCAAAACCAATGAAACGCTTGCCATGTAACCTGCTGCGTTTTTTTTCGAGCTATCGGCGAACTGTCACAGATGCGATTTGCGTGTGATTGTGTGCTGTGGACGTATCTGCTGCGCTACTGTACACACGGCTAAGGCTATATAGACAACGACGTGCTCTACGCAAGGCAGAGGAAGTTTTTACTCTTGCATTCCTAGTTTTATAGCTTTGCAAGCGTTTTCAAGTGTTTCGCTATGAAGTTCTGTTTGTTTTGAGGGCGTTCAGTTAAGGTTTGAAAACTAGTTTTAGTACTATGAATTATTCACACAGAAAATGTCACCTTGATTTGCCACTTTTTTATAATTCGATGGTTAAAAATCTTGTAAAAGTGCCCAAGTCCATATTTTTAAACTCAAATCAAGATCGCAACTCGAACTAACAATGATTTTTGTGAAGAAAAAACGTTAAAAAACGCGTTCATCGCTTCACGGCTACGTTTCTTGTCCGAAGGTGTTCGAGGTGATGCCAAGTACTGCACTGTGAGCGGAGATCCGCACTACGATACTTTCGACGGGCATCACTACGATTACCAAGGCGCGTGTCTCTACGACTTAGTGTCCACCACTCCTTCAGCTGAAACCAACGGCCTCACTCAATTCTCTATCGAGGTTGGTGCTCACGAAGCTACTGTGAAGTGTAGCTTTCCCTAAACTGTTTGCAAAGCGCAACAACCTAATCAAAATCGTTTGACAAACGATTCCCCCAGAATTATTGATTCGCGAATAGATGACCTCCTGTGAACTCTCAAACTCGGTAAAATTAATTAGACCTTTACCATTTATTTGAGTAATGGTGTCAAAGTTTTTTAACCACTTTCATTGTAGAAACTGAATCATCGTGCTTATGTCAAAACACCTTATTCCCAGATGCGAGTCCAGGATACAGCTTTTCCAAATAACAATTAACTTTCTACTACCTTTGTAGACTCAAAACGAAAACCGCTTCGGTCTTACCCACGTCACGTGGTTACAAAGCGTCACCTTCAAAACTGGAGGAAAGACCATTCAACTTAGGAAGCAGCTGGTTGTTATGGTAAGCGCTTGCCAAGTCGTTTATTTTTCTGTTTAAGACCTAAGTTTTAATTTAGGTTGACAAACTCCACAGCATGTTGGTGAAAATGGGAATGCAATTTCCTTTACTTTGTTTGGTTGCAAATGTTGAAGAAGTATACGTATATAGAGCAACGGTCGAATCTTACCCATACTCCCAATGTTAATAGCGCAAGTAACTTTTTGGATCATTTTGCTCTAGCCACAAATCCCCCATTTTATGAAGAAAGGAAGTAAAGTTTTATTTTATCCTTCGTGGCACAGGAAAAGCCCGAGACATTGTAAAATTTGGCAGTTTAATGTTAATTCATTGAAAATGGTTTGAAACAAGTTGTGCGAAAGTCTACAACTTAAACCAATACCGTAGTTAAAAAATGTTTGTTTAATTCCAAAACAGATTTCAAATGAACTTGTTTCAGTCAAGATTAAAAAGTTTGGAATTTTGCGCAAAACTTATAAAAATGGATTTTTTGTGTCTAGTATTATTTTGTGATTTTTCTGCACGGGTTACTCAGTTTGGCGTGCGGTAAATCTTGACGAGAATGCAGGTTATTTGAATTGTTTGTACCACACAGGTAGACGGCGTCGCCACCAACCTCCCCTACTCTGATACCAACACCGGCATCAGCGTGCGCAGAAGCGGACGTTACATAACAGTCGACACCGGATTCGGCTTGTACATGCGATACGATGGCGACCACTACTTCACCGTAGGCTTGCCGCCAAGTTATCAGAACTATGTACAAGGTATGTAAAATCTTTTCTGCGGCGAGGTTTGGTATTATCCTGAAAACAGTTAAACCCTGCCGAGCGTTTATTTACGTTGGATAACGTCATGATTGGCTGACGTCATGATTGTCTTCGCATTTTTGAGATACGCAAACATCTGGCGGTAGAAAAAACACTTTTTGTCTATCCATTCTTCGATAGGAAAAAGCACTAAAAAGAAGAAGTACCTTTGCATTTTCATGATATTCAGAAAAGAAAGACGTAAAATGTAGAGCGAGCATAAAAGCAAGCTTAAGTAATTTTCGTTAAGGCTTGCCACTAATGTTTTTCTTCTTCAACGAGGAAATATTTTTTCAGGTTTATGTGGAAACTATAACGGCATCGCGAGTGACGACATGCAACTGAAAGGAAGTGGAGAAAATGCGACGGACAACGTCGCTTTCGGAAACAGTTATCAGATCAACTCCCCGTCTGAGTGAGTCCCCTGCAAATTCTGTCTATTTTCAGATAAGTCAGGAAAATGACGATACTTTTTGAAGAATTTACTTCAACGACGGTTCAGCCAGTGTTGGCTGATTGTGCTTCGGGTGCTCCTTAACTTTTCTTTAATTTTGTTTTGTCTTTCGTTCGCGTCTGGTTGAAGCAGAGAAAACTGACCAAAAAGACAGCTTTTGTGAGCATATTTTCGTTGTGATGACATGTTTACGGCTGTCGGTACCTGACATGCTTTATATTTCTAACTTTTAATCCCTGGACGTTTAATTTTCATTTGCGTTTTTAATTAAATCTGCTGATGTTATGAAACACGATGTCCTGGGAATTTTTTACAATTATTTTGTATCAAACTTTTGTGTGAAAGAGAAAACATGGATATTTGTAGTCAGGCACTATGCTCCTGTTGATCAAAATGACTGTATGTTCATCTTCCTGGAAAACTATCAGGGAATAATTGTTTTTGTATTTTCATTAGCACAAGCGAAGTGTAATCTGGGTCAAAATTCAGTTGTTAATTGTGATGTTGCTGGAAAGATCTTGTGGTAAAACAAAATTAAGACTTAAAGTTTAGCACAGATCGTACTATTACTGTCTTTGAATAGTTCAGGTTCAATTTAGAAACGCGATGCAAAATTCGCGTCATTTTAAATAAAAGTATTTTCCGCACGCATGGAATTCGACTGCTGCGCAAATACTCAAAACAAACGACAAGACTCACTAGTGTCGTGCGCCCCTCGCAGTTTTACAAGCTTTTTGCTACGTCACAAAATCTACGTGTATTCCACTTTTCTTACTTTATGCTTCAATTGATAGTTCAGTGAAATAAAGTATTTTTTGCAGCTGTGCTGTTGCCACTGCTTCCGGTGACGTGTGTACATCGCCGGCCAAGCGGGCCCAGTTCGCGGCTCGATGCGAAATGATTCGAGCAACCGGTGGATGCTTCAACGCCTGCCACGCATACGTTAACCCCAACAAATATTATCAGGTAATGCTGTTCTGTCAAGAAAATCAATCACGTTTTACAAACTTCTTCAAACTGCACTTTTTCAGCGTTGCGGGCATGAAGCACTGCTTATTTTTCAGGGGAACATTTCATCCTGCTTGTTGTTTTTCCAAACCTTTGCTTATTCTCAAATTTTGTATCGCTTATGCCAAATGTTTTGCTAAAAGTTTTGTTCAATTTTTGGGAAGAAAAAAAGAGCTTTTTCTTATGTCACTCAAATTTCGGTTATTATTAATGCACAGTTGCTCACGTTTTTTTTCCCAAGACTAATGTTTCAAGAGCATGCATGGATGCAAAAGTATGCAATCCACTGTAAACATGACACAGAGGTAACGAGAAAACTTCAATCAAACTGACAGGTTTTGACCGTACACAACCGCTTTGATGATCACGTTTCGTTCTGGACCGTTTGTTTGGACCAGCTGTGGATCCCAATTTAATTTTTGCTGTGCGAATTTTTCTTTGGGAAAAGTTTACATTTGTGAAAACTTCTAAAGTCAAGCAAAGCAATGATCACGCTTGTCAAAGGGCATGGAGCTTTTGATTAAGAGCTGTAGCAAAGAAATCATTGAGCATTCTCACTTCTTAATCGTCCTTGTTTCAGGATTGCATCTTTGATCTCTGCGCATTCAACGGCGACCAACAAGCCGTAACACTTAACGTCGGGGCATACGCAGCCCAATGTCAAGGCCAAGGAGTGACGGTTTGCGCGTGGAGAACTCAAATTGGCGCTAGTAAGTTGACTAAAATTTGTCTCTCGCTTTGCAGAAAATTTAGTAGCTATTTTAAGATGCATTTAATTGATCTCTACTCCGATATTTTGTTTTTAGGCAACTTTTCTTTAGTCTCAATTAGCGTAAAAGCAAAAACACTGGTTTTCAGTTGTGGCGTTAAGATACCGCGTAATGGCGTTACTTCTAATGCAAATTTCAGCGCACAATTTAAGTTTATTCCCTACTTTGATCCAACACACGTTTGCATGAACGAATTTTTGAAAAAAGTGTTTGAACTTGCGCTATAATTCAAATCTGCGTCTCCGAGTCCCTGCATCGCTGTCACTTTTTCAGCCCTGCAATGTCCCGCTCATTCAACATACAAGCTTTGCACGAGCGCCTGCCCGAACACGTGTGTGGATAAGCAAGCGTCGCAGAGTTGCTCACAAACCTGCGTAGAAGGTAAGGGTTGCTTTTTCATTTACAAACGTTTTGGCTGTGTGGGCTTTTAGTGATAGCAGTACGCCAAAGTGCCGTCAACGAAAGAAAAGGTTATCGACATTCGAGGGCGGTTAGAACGCTTCCATCTTTGTACCACTTCCATCTTTGGCGTACAACCACGCTTTCGGTGAAATGACTTAGATCAACTGCTGCCCACGCACTGTTGGCTGCTCGCTGCTAATTTTAACCTCTCGCTCTGTCAGGCTGTGAATGCAACGAAGGTTACCTCCTATCAGGCAACGAGTGCGTCCCGGCTGGCGAGTGCGGCTGTCAGAACGAAGGAAAGTACTACAAGGTGCGTTCGATTTTCTTAAATCAGTTTGCTGCATTTCTTTCGTTGTCGAACACATCTCTTAGTTGTCGTTTCCGCAAACGGGAAACCACTGGCTGATTTCAAAACTTCGTGCTTTCAGAACGGTCAGACTTTCTACACTTCGCGTTGTTTGAAACGCTGTACATGTGTGAATGGCGACACCCAGTGCTCGACTGCCGGGTGCCCATCCGGCCAAAGATGCGCCCCAGATGACAATGGAAGTCTGGGTTGTCAGCTGCCAACAGGTACAGTCTAGCCCTGTTGCTTGTATTTTTTAGATCTTTTGCGCTTGTATGAATTGGAACTGTCATTCACTTTCTAAACTATAGAGCGTAGACAGAAACAAGCTAAAACGCGACGTCTCTTTGTGGAAGTGCGTAACACGCTGGTCTTTGCAAATGCAGAGTAATAACGGTGGAGAAAAAACAATGTACTATACATGCAAACTTTCACTGATTTTTGTCCTTACTGATTAGAGCAATGGCTCTAACTTCGTTGCAGAGGTACTTCAAGTTTTCTGTGCATTCACCGGAACTTTCGTAATTGGAAACATAAAATACATATACATTTTATTAACGCACAAAATGAACTTACATCAAATTTCTTCCAAACTCCTGAGACTCACTAACCGAACCTCTGGGTTCGATCGAACCTAGGCTGAGAACCACTGGATTAGAGAAACATTTTTACACCAAGCAACAATCTTGGAGAGCCCCAAGAAATACACTCTAGAATCATGAAAAATTCGACTTCAATTCCACTCCTTTTATGTGAATGCTCTCGAACTTTCGCCAAATGTGCTAAAAGCGGCGTCGCATCGGCCAACCATTTCCCTTGTGCAAAGGTGCAACAACAGTGCGTTTCTTTTCGTCAGCTTCCTGCGACGCGCAACCCATACCGAAGATGATTCGACTCCCGTCGTCGTGTTCGAATCCGGACAGCTCAGTGCGATTTGTGGACGTCGGCGCTTGTCCTTCTGTCAAATGTCCGAGGTCGAATTCGTTCGTGACGCCATGTTGCGGCGCAGCCGACAGACGCTTGGAAGAAGTGCAGTGTCATGGTGAGAGGTTATGTTTTGCAAAACCGGAGTTGTTTTTCATTTTTGTGCGTGCTACTTGCTCCAAATTATCAAATGTTTCTTCGCACATCTTGAACACTATTTTTGTGTGGATTTTTTCAAAGAAGGAAAACACAGGTTTATAGGTATACAACTAACCATACCTTGGTTTCTGCTGAACGAGCCCCTAAATACACACATTGTGTTAAAAACAAAACTGCTTCATATCAGAAGAGCACCATCTATTTCCAATCCGCAACGGAAAACAACTCTTCCATTAATTAAAAAGTAAAAAGACCAAAATAAAAACAACTTTACGTCTCTGATAACCCCTTCCCGGTACCTTCAGAGCTCCAAACAAAACCTATTCTGGAAGTTCTTTTTGAGCTACATATTCATTTAACGGAAATCCTGTTTAAAACATGAACTGATGTTTTCTTTCAGACGGCAGCACCATCCGTGTCAGCAAAGTCACCCGGTGCGGATGCAGCCAGTGCACTCATCAGACTATTACTGTGACTGGAAAGTAAGTTGAGCGCCTTCCTTTTTTGTACAAGCTTCCAAGTCAGTTGTTAAGCAAGAATGTCAGTTGTTCTATTGTTGTTTTATGGTTAGTAAGGTTGATTTCGTAAGGGCAATAGTTTTACCCCACTACTGAAGAAGTTGACAGTAAGTGCGAACTTTACTTGATAATGCGTCAAACAAGGATATTCTGCTACGAACTTCTAAGGGACGGTTTACATGCTTGTGCACAGCTCCCATAACTTTTTTGTCGTATGTAAATTAAATAACATTGGTGGTTCACATTCAGCACAATAGCGAATGGCAACGATGAACGGGAAAGCGCTTCATGGGCTCGATTTCACCACTTTACTTGTGAATGCATTTGAGTTGACGTACACAAAACCGTTCAAGCGTATCTGGGTATAAACTAGCAACAAAACGAATGACTTTTGACTCTCTTCGCGCAGAGTGTTCGGACTTGCAGACGATGGATCCCAAATTCCGCTTCGTTTCGGCTTCGTGGTGCGCAATAACCGCTCGGCCGCCACTACGGACAACGAAGGCCAGTTCTCCGTCAGTGTCGACCCTGACGTCGACCGCCTCGTGCTGACGTTCATCGACAACAACAATAAGCTCATGACAACAACCAAGGCAAGCGTGACGTGTGCTGATTGGGCAATTAACTTATCACTTCAGCGCACTCGCGCGTACCGGTTGGAAACTTGTCCTGTGCGGATGTTGCGACTTGATTAATGCTGAATGTGGTCACGTTTTTTGCACTATCACGTAACAGTTTTGTTTACCTTTGAGGATTGTGCTTGTCTCAGGTAATTCCTTTCAAAAAACTCGGCGGGGACATCTTCCACTTCATCCGCGTCCCACGGAAGGCGAACTCGACATCGTCCTCATCGCGAGATCGCGGCAACTTTTCGCCAACGTCATCATCTGGCCAGTCGAGTGTCATTACAATAGAAATCGAACCCAACTCTTACTTCTTAAAGAACGGAATTTCGTACCATGGCGACGTAAGTAACAAACGTTGGCTCGCGAGTATAAATATCTGTATTTCAGTATATAAATATCGGTATTTCAGTATACGATTGATTGAAAAAAGTAGCAAATGTAAAATGCAAGCAGTTTTTAAATCATAAATCTTTTCACGTCCGGTTTGTTCAACAACAGGTCACAAGAAGCATAACGTACATTGATCCACGTGACGTGTCATCGTACATGGACGCCCCAGGCGACCTTCTCACGCAAGACGGAAGAGCTATGAGAAGCTACGGGATGTTTGACATGGACTTTAGGAACAGCGCGAACAGAGAGCTTGACGTCCGAAATGTTAGTACTGTATTACTTCGCATGCAAAGAGTTCAAATATGGCGATGTTCCGGGGAAAAGCTTTTTTGCTGCTTTGGTAAAAAATGGCGAGCAAAGCACAAAATATTTGGAGCAGGAGCGCATTTATAGGGTGGAAAATATCCTAGCAAGACTTTGTTGCTGTTCTCTTCTCCTAATCAGGCCCAAATATGTTAAAGTGCTTACTGCAGATTTCCCTCTCCTACTGTACCGTTGATCCCGTTTGCTCTAACATATCCATTTGTCTGGACAACCGCTGGGTCAAGCAGTCAAAATTGCGAGCGAGTGCTGTAAAAATTGGCTGTAAAAATCGTTCCTTGTTTAAAGGTTTTCTTTTTCGCGACGAAATTATTTCGCACGCTACCTTCTTGCTTGTACTGCTGAACCGCACTCAGGTGCTTGGCACTGCCGGGAGCATTCGAAATGGAAAACCCTTTCGAGCATTTGCACCGGAAATCGCGTTGATCAACCCTGTGACCTCAAACATTTTTCTTCCAGATACGAGTGTCCATGCTGGCGGACCAGATCGGCCTCAGCACCGACAGGCAGCAAGCCCGCTTGTGGTCGCTCGATCCGGTTACCGGCTTGTGGAAAGACGAAGGAGGAATGTCGGTGAGTGATCCCAAGAAACTTGGCGCGAATGCTTTCTCTAGATCGGTGTTTCTCAACCACTGTTTTGAGAGCCGCATAAGCATCCTTTGTGCGGCCCTCAGCAGTCTTTGTATAAAACCTCTGATGTTTTGCATAACAGACTTCGTTCTGCTAAAACAGCAACACTTGTGAATTGACTTGTGTTAAACTTTTTTTAGTGCGGCCTTTTCACAAAGTTTTAAGTCTTGGATTTGTCTCCGTTCAACGAAGAGGTTGACAACCTCTGCTCTAGATAGATAAGTACTGCATGATAAAAAGGCCCAAGCAGATTTAACACCTGTTCTGGTTTTTGTCAACAAACCGCTTTTGGGAGACCGTTTCTAGATTTTAAGGTGAAACATTTTCGCCGAAGAGACATCCATTCAGCTGTAGGAAACAGGACTACCCATCTGCTTGCGTAATAGAATAGGGTTGAGGTTTGTCACACGTCCGGAATTTCCCGGACATACCCGTAATTTCGGTGTTAAAACTTGTGTCCGGAAATAATTACAAAAATGCTCTAATGTCCGGAATTATTACAGTTAGTAAATTACGTTTAACTTGAAACAATGCGCATGTGCTGTGAAGATGAGAACTTAAACTTTTGCGGTGGATTGGAAGTTGCAAGGACATACTTAAAAATGCCGTACAGCGCCTGTTTGGCGTCACGAAAAGCAGCCAAAGAACAGGGCTGTGGAGGCGGAGCCTAAGCAATTTTGGACGGCTGGAGCCAGAGACAAATATTTTTAGATGGTGGAGCCAAGCCTGAAATACGGGTTCCGGTTCCACAGAAATAGTTTGTGGGGCAAGTGAGATATACAAACAATACAATGCTTTTTCTGATTTTTGGACCAAATTGTTCTGGAGCCGAAACCAAACATTTCTAGATGTTGGAGCCGGAGCTCCATTTAGATGCCCGGCGCTGGAGCTGGAGCCTGAAATTTGAGTACAGGCTCCACAGCCCTGCTATTGAAACTGTCAGGAATTTTGCTTCTTCAGATATGGTAACCGTATAATACGTCGATTGAAACGCTAGGTCTTGCTTCTGTCGGATTTGTTCGTCGTCACTGTTGCAGATGAACGCGAATAAAGCGGTGCGAGTATGTTCTAGTTCAAAGCTGACTTGGGGATTTTTCTTCACAGGTCACTTCCTCGTCGCGAGGTCTGGTTGTCACTGGAAATATTCCATTGGTTCGTTCGCGACGGCTTCTCAACGTCGATGTCGCCTCTTCCGACACGTGCTTCGTCAAAGGTGCGATGCGATTATTGATAAAACTTCTCCCTAGCAAGATGAGTTAACACCTGACTAGACAACCTCTGTTTTTTCGGTGCCACGGTGTTTGCTGTTTCAGAGAGGGCATCTTACGCAATTAACTCAGTACCGCCAAATAAATCTTTCTATCTATCTTTAAATCAGTAGCTCCTTGAAAATTTAAATGTTTTTGTGGCTTTTCGCAGTGAGAGCGTTTGGCTCGGACGACTTTAACGTCTGGGATCAGGTGTCCTACGTCTTAGTAACAGCTGTCGTCAGCGAGTCGTCCGGCTCTCAGTGGAGAACGTATGGCTCCGCCCTGACTCGCCCGGAAACTGGAGCTTGCCTCCGCCTCTTCTGCGATGTTGCTCAGTCAGGCACTTACACTGCTACGTTTAGCGGTAAGTCGCAAGCTGCAGGTGAAACAAAACAAGCTCATGATTAATATATCCATCCTTTTCGATGTTATTGGCCAGGTTTAAAACCGGACCATCGTTCTTTCCCTCCTGCAGAAAAATAAATTTGGAAATGTGTGAAACCAATATCTTACTTGATTAAATCATTACTGGTGTATTCTGGCGCGGATAACTTTGTGAAACTCGTGTGAACATGGGTTTCATCTACTGTAAGGTAGCATTTGCGTTCAGTTTCCGTTTGATCGTGTGCTCAGTGGCGTACGCAGAAAATTTTCTTGGACGGGGGGTTCATTCAGTAGCATATGGTGGTCATTTGTATTTGGTGTGCGCTTTTTGTGACGTCACAATTTGACGTCATATTCATGGTTTCAAGCGAAGTTTGTTGACATCATGGGCATATTCTTCTACATGCTCTCCTTATTTTTGTAAAAATCAAGCCCTATAAACTCCCCTTGTAATAAAGTTTTTGTGTAATATTAAGCTCAAGGGGGGTTTTAACCCCAAACCCCCCCTTGCGTACGCCCTTGCGTGTGCTAGTCACTGTAGCATGAACGACCAAGCTTATGCACTCATCATCTATTTCAGCAACTCTCAACGCCAAGGAAAGCTTAGATGCTGCTGCATCCAATCCTCAGGATTCGGCCGTAATTGGCATTTCATCAGACGCTCTTCAGCTGCTCGACTACAGGTCAATAACTTGCTGTCGAAATACGTTTCGAAATGGCTTATGTGACTTACTTTTCAAAGTATTTTAATGCAACGAGTACTAAAACCGCCTAGATATTCACAGCTTTCAAATCATTTTTGCGAAACTTGTTTTGCGATCGAAGTGAAAAGTAAACAGTTCATTTCTTGGAGTCATGTCTATACCAACCGGCCATTATAAATTCCGGTGTCAAGCGAAATTTCTGACGTTGTCAGGGACCTCGCTTAACATTTCAAGTGAAATTTCTGACCTATTCTTGTATGTCAGTTATTTCGCTTCTCAGAGTAAAGGAATGAAATTAGGCGATTAATTTATTGATGTCTGTTGCGAAAATAAAGACTTTTGTTTAGAAGTGAGATAGGCCGCAAGCTAACCACTGAAAAATATTTGACTTAGACTAACTCCAACCTTAACCCTCAACCCTAATCATCAGTTAACAAGCATATTTGATATCTCAGTGAACAGCCACCGCTTACGAAATGCATGACTTGGAATATCACTCTGCGCATGCGCAGATGGCGTGAATCAGCGATTTCGCAAGTCAGAAATTTCGCTCGACCCCGGTTTCGCAAAGTCTCGTTCACGCCTTGGCGTTAGTTCGATGTGACATTTACTGTAAACACCCTGTTTCAACAGTTGAGGCAGTGATACTAACAGTGATCCTTCTGTGACAACAGGCGGGGCGACCATGCGAGCCGTCATGGGTCCAAAACTTCGTTTACGATAACACTACCTCAGAAGAACGATGCCACTCATCTTCGCGGACCGTTCTACAGCGACGAATTCGACTGCATCAAAGCCCCCAACAACGACAGTCATTTCAGATTCTCAAGGTACAGACGCTCGGCCGACGCTGTTTGATGCAAAAAATTTGTGCGCTTGGTAAGGTGCGTCTTCTGCGGTGGAAGCACAAGCTGGTCATGGTTGTGGGTAAGACGTGGCACGCAAACTGCAGATGTTAGCGTGAAGACTGCCAGGGGGTACGTTTTGAAGTTGCAAATTTTGAAACAACTTCATCTTCGTCGATTATAGTTGGAAACTCGGTAATGCCTCCTGAAAACTTCCAAGATGAACGGCAACTTGGAGTTTTTTTAATATCCTGTCTCTAGCAGTATGTAGTGACCAGTGATGGAGTCTCGAGACGCGTCTCGAGACCCGTTTTTTGAAGTCTCGGTCTCGAAGGTCTCAGGTCTCGTCTCGGTCTCGAAGCATTTCGGTCTCGGTATAGAGCTCTTCGTCTCGAGACTTTGCATAGGTTATTTTTTATGAAGTTTTGCAAGAAGGAATTCCTTTAAAAAACGGTTTTAAAAAACGATTGTTCAAAATTTAGCCGTTCAAAGAGGTCAGTGGCTAAGCTGTCCTTGTTGTTATGTTGTTTGCGAG
>JGI24158J21664_10007720_pt1 | contig 14308 bp, 10 predicted proteins | sample Ectturendosymbi3_FD_21664 | JGI IMG/M metagenome (IMG submission 21664) | reverse complement strand
GGTCAAATGATTGACATGAATGGAAAAACTATAACTAATCTCGGCTCGGGACAAACCCCAACTGTTGCTGTAAGAAAGAAATATGTCAATGAAAAATTATTTAAAAAAGGTGTTCCAGTTAATATGCAGAATAATCCGATTAAAAACGTTTTAGCCCCTGCTGACGAGGGCGACGCAGTGACAAAAGGCTGCGTAGACTCAAAAAGTGTCGGTCAAAGTGATTTGGATATGAATGGGAATTTGATAAAAAAAAGTGAGATGGCCAGAAGAACATCATGACTTGGTGAATCGAGCATATGTTTTATTTGTAGCAGGCAAAAGGTTACCAATTGAAGGGGGCACTATGCAGGGGCAAATTGATATGGGAGAGCATAGAATAAGAAACATAAACACAAATCCACAAAATGAAGACGAACCGGTTCCGAAACAGTGGATTGAAGAAAATTTTTTGAATCGTTATAGCCTTGCGTCAACTATGGCAATAGATTAAAATTTGGATGGGCATCACATCTCATACTTGAAAGAGCCAGAACAAAATCACCACGCGGTGACAAAAGGATATGCTGATACGAAGCTGTCGCGTTTGGGTGGAAGTATGCAGGGCGTCATTGGTATGGGTGGAAACAGGATTAGACATTTGGGCGAACCTCGGCATGACAATGATGCACTTCGCCTAAGTTCTGCAAACGATTATTATCTTAAACGTGACTGGACCAATTGGATGGGCGCTGACTTATCCTTAGGCGGGCGAAGAATAAGAGGTGTAGCAAATCCACAAACTGATCAAGATGGTGTGAATTTACGAACCCTTCAAGCTTCAGAAGCGCGTGTTTTACAAGAAGCAACTAGTGCGGCAGACACAGTGGTCAGCGATGCTATACAAGAAATCAGAACAAAAAGTTTGAATCTGGCTCCACAAGGAACAGCAACAAAAATTTTAGCATGGGTGGGCAATATCATATTGCTGGACTTCCAGACCCAACACTTGAACACGAGGCTGTCAATCTCAGAACGTTGAACAGAGAAATTAGGGCTAATAACCTGTTAGAAGTAGACAGCATGAAATATTCACAGAAACTGTCAACAAGGTCGCCCTTTCTGCCAATGATGACAAACGAATCATTCTTCCAGATCGAATAAATACCTTAGCGCTTGAACGTTTGACTGGCAAGACTGAAAGTGCTTGAACGCTAGACGGTAAAAACAAAGAAACAGAGCTGGACCTGATGCGCTGGACCCATAAACATATACAGTTTGATACGGGAATGGCGGTAAAAACAAAGAAATAGAGCTGGACCCTTAAAATGCGCTTGACTAATAAAATGGCTGTAAAAACAAAGAAATAGAGCTGGACCCTTCAACCTACAGTTATATACTACTGGGAAATGTGGGACCAATGGGACAATTTTCACATTTTTGCTTCATTTGGGAAACTGGCTGATACATTCAAAGTTAGGTGATGTTTTTCTTGTAGTTTGGTTTATTCTGCATAATTTAACATAAAAAAGTTCAGTCGTCGGACATGTTTCGACAGTTTCATTTGCATTTAAAAATTTCCACTAAAGCGCCCCAATGGTCCCTACCCGTGGGGACGTTTGGGACAATAGGGTGGGACCAATGGGACACGAATAAAGTAAGAGTGTCTGAGGTAACCAAGCCTTATCATGATGCGTTTCTTGATTTCCATTTTAAGAAATCAATGAAATGTAAATTCACCATGCATTTAATCTTCACGAAATTCGATAAAACTTAATTTTTTTTGTGATACATTTCTCATGCTTCATTGGGAAGAAAGGTCGATAGGATCTTGGTTTAACCTGCATGCATTTCTTGTCAATAATTGTATCCAAAACATTCATAAACAGTAGAATGACAGTTTTTGAAAAGTGGGTTGCATTGCATCTGCTAAGTGTCAAATAAAATTTCAAAATTCCAGTCAAGTGTTTGGTTATTGAGTGAAGTGCACGATGGGGCAAGATTTCAACCATATCACTAAGTTTGACTGATGATATGTCATCTTTTTCTGAAAATTAGAATGCTTTTTTTTATCTCATTATGAACAAAACGTCAAGGTTTCGATATGCAACAAAATTGGGTGCCTCTTTTTCTTTAAATAAACTTTACTACAGCGTACGAACGAACGGGTGTTTCAATTGTCCTGTTCAGTAAATTGAAACCATTTTTCTTCGACAAAGGCTTCCCTTTAGAAATAATTTCTTCATTATCTGAATTAAGCAGCATTATACCCTCACTTTTACTTCTGAGGATGAGTATTTCCGACGTCTTGAAAACAAAGGGGACAACTAAAACCTCTTTTTTTCTAGGGTGTCGGTTAGCATGGTGGACTTGGATTTTTCTGTTGTTGTTGCCTGTTGTAGTAAAGGACACTTTTGGTGCAAAGAAATATAATTTAGGAACGTTTCTGCTTCCGACATTTCTCCAATGTCAGGCACCTGCGTGAATCTGCTCGCATCTATCAGATTGTTACTTTTTCTGGCTGCTGTAGAATGTCAGTCGCGACTGAATAGAAGAACATATCATGTGTGATCATATCTGGGTTAAGAGGGTAAGTGGCTCTAAATGAGGAAGTAATTTTTTTAATTGTAAATGACCTTGCAAAGGCCTTCGCAGTTAATTCAGCAGCTTTGTATATTAAAATTGGACGTCCAGGATGTGAAGTAGGTGTCCCAAGGGTCCCCACCCTATCTGTCTCAAAGGTCCCTAGGCGGCCATTTTGAAAATATTGACTGATCATTTGCAAGTTCTTCGAGTGATTACATCATAATCCGCCCTGTGCAGTTTGCCGTAGTCATACGTTCCCCCAAAATATGCGGCTTTTATTTTTACCTCTTTGTTACCAGTCAAAACTGAAACGACATTGACCTATTTTTCCTCTTCAAACGTCACTGCAATTGTTGTCTGCGACGAAAACACATGTGAAACATCTAACCAAGATGTCAGTTCCACAATGTGAAAATGAGAAAAAAGTTATCACAGGAAGGTGCTGTTTTCCCAGGTTTAAATTTGTCAAAGTGTCCCATGGGCCCACATTTCCCCTAGATTGTAGAAAACACTCTGCACTTTCCAAAATATTCTGAGTACTAAGTTTTCGCGGTTTCTTTAATCTTTGTTTCCTAGATTCAAATTGTTTTTCTTCGTAATTCTGTTGAACGCATCCACTTAAAACACATATCTACTGCAGTTTAGGCAGGTTTGTACAAGCTTAATTCACGTTGCTTGACCCGAAATAGTAATTTGATTGTTACGTATGGCTATCATTGCTAACTTTGATTAGATTTCAATCGCATACGCCAAAAGGAGCTGTATGATATAGGTGCTTGTAGCAAGGTGCTTGTAGTTGTCAGCCTTTGTCTAATTGCGGTAGATCTTTTGTAAGACTTTTTCTCTCCATGATAGAGTTACAAGGGGGTGAAAGACGTAGCCCGACATGATAGCAATGACATCAAATTGAAAAAAACGACTACGTCTCTAGAATGTGACAAGAAACATGACCCACATCAGCTGTGTTGCAATCGGAAACCCGAGCGGCAAATGCGCAAAGCTTCACACTGCAACGAGATCAATCTCGTCGTAACCGTTAGGAAGCACAACCAACTGTTCACCAGGTTCAGAAGCATTATTGGAGGTCACTCACTAAGGTCACTCCACCGGGATCACTCTGTTATTGCTTGTTCGCGCCACGTATATATGGTGTTGTTCTTCGCGCACTTTCCGTTCGTGGTGAACCGCGCATTCAGCGCAACCCCAATGAAGAGGTTGCAACAGCTAAGTCATATGAAACAATAAACCAATCAACCAATTTTGGGCTACAGGATGATGCGTTCAGTCAGAAACTTATCCTCGTATAGATAAGCTACTTAAAAACAAACAGCATCAAACTTCCCACTGAATTTGATTGAATGACAATTTGCATACCTTAAAGTGCACGAGCATGTTCGTTCATACAGGCGAGATCTTGTGTGGCCCTCTTGCTTGCATTCCAGCAGGATTGCCAGGTTTACATTTTTATGCTAAATTCCAGACATCTGGCCTTGCGTAGTTTGTCATGAGAAAATGTTTGGCAGGTACGTCGTAGTTTGGCATGGTTTCGCCTTTTTTGCGGTGTTGACTGAAACAAACGTTGTTTTGCATTTTTTGTAACATGTCTGCTTTGAGCTAAACCTTTGAGATACTTTTCAGCCTGCTTGATATTCATTGAAGCTATTTGATATATTTTGGCTAGCGATTAAGCGTTTGTTGTCCGTCTGATCCTGGAAAGTTTAATAAAAGTTATGTGGTTTCTCTGCCACTGCATTTTGCGATAGATATTTTGTGGAATTGTGACGCATCTAATATATCAACTATCAAATGCTTGTGTACCAATTTTAAAGTAGTTAGAAACTACGGCATGGTGCAAGTGTGTGTTTTTATAACCTGAAATTTTATTGTTTCTAACATTTATAAGTACACTTGAGCAGATGGTACTTTTGGAGATAAAAATATCTTTGTTGATTTAATACAGCAATTCCAGACTTTGTTCCGCAGCAACATTGCATTTCTGTCATTGCTCATAGAGGCATTTTAAAACCGACAGCCACCAACCTGTTTTCGCTTGTTTACCATGTTTGCAGCTATTTGGCATATTTTGATAAGAGATTTGGCATTTTTGGCCCATCTGGACCTGGCAACTCTATTTGCGTTTTGCAAGTTGGAACACCACGGCACGTTGTTTGGAATTTCACTATTTTGCTTTCATCTTATACATATAAAGGCCATGGACCCAAAAATCCTTCTATGGACTCCTGGGGGTCCATGGACCCTCGCTTGGGAACCGCTGTGCTACACAATAGCTTAACTTTCGCTGCAATCCACATTCACAATAGTGCTTTAAGGGGTGCCAGGCTACTACGTTACTCACCAGATAGGCCAGGACATAGCGGACAATGCAACAAGTGGTGGAGTCGCATTTCCGAAGTTCTGCAGTTTCGGGGAAATTGATATCCTTTCTGTGATCATTTTGACCAAGTCAACTCAGGCCCAGAGTGGTGACGTATGAAAGGACACCGTAGTGGATGAATAGTTTCTAATATTGGCAGACTGAGTTTTAGCTATTCATGGCATTCAGTCTAGGAAGTGATAGTCAGACGGGAAATATTTATGCAGTCTGTCAGATCCTATGCAGAAGAACCTATAGCTCCAACGCAATGGCCACACCTTTCCTGGAGACCCTTTGGGGGGTGAAGATGTTCGTCTGCTGATGACTGGGCTACCCAGTTACCTTATCCATTGTCAAGATTCACTTTAGATTTTTCTCAAAGTGATGACATTGTTTTAGAATTTTTGCGCACATATTCATCATATCCCTGACTTCAGAGTATAAGAGCGAAGTTTGACTTTTATTCTTGTAATAAATAATCAAAAGGAAAAAACTAAATGTTCACAGTTGGTTCAAAAAGCAAATGGTATCTGGTATTTTATTTTCAGATACGAGATTTTGTTCCTCTTGGCAACTGTAGTGAGCGTGATAGTAACATTCCGACGAACGCAACGACGTTTTGCTCTTATTATGAAAATCAGCAAGAACTTTCCTCCGTTTTCCTTTATCCAACAGGTCAGTCAGTTTCTTCTTGTAGTTTATTCGGCTAAGCCTGTCCCGGCATAGTTTATAGTAGTGGTTCTCAAAGTTGGCGGAATCGCCCCCTTGAGGGTGATTTTGTAGGGCAAAGGGGAGAAAAAAATAAAGCGAGCGATAAGGGGCAAAACAACAAAGAGGGGAAATGCTCAAGCACCAAACCGCTAATCGAGCATTAAGTTATCTTCATTTAATGATTATTGAGTTAACTTCGGCTGTGGCCTTAATGCTCTCAAAGCAAAGAAACCACTTGTAGATTCATAAGGGACGTGATCTGTGACTGATACCTAACTAAAATGTCTTCCAATATTTCCAAGCTTTGTGAAGACGCCAAGCACATCCACCACACAAAACTGGGGACCATGGTATGTACTAATTTCTTTAAAAAAAATTCTTTAAAAAATGCTACCTTGTGTTTTCTTTAAGAGGCTTGTGGGGCAATAACAATGTGCCGCGAGTGAAAAGGGGCGTTGGAACAGAAAAGATTGGGAAACACTGGTTGATAGGATGTCTCAAAATGTCTGAAATCCTTAACAAACTTTCTGTTTGATATTATGTTATGTGCAAAGCATCTTTCTGAAGGGAAAAATATTGTAAGTGATAATTTGAAATGTTTTAAGATCGAATGCCAAAGAAGTGTTAGATAAATGAAGCCAAAGCAAAAGCAAAAGCTACCAAGGAGATTTTTAGGTTTGGAAATTTCTATCACATGGGGCGAAATACTTTTGAATCTGAAGTAACAATTTCCATTAACGTCGATGATCTTAAAGGCTTTGTAGAAGAAAAGATGTTTAATGAATTTTTAAAAAGGTGTTGAACAGGAATGTCAAGTTTGTGACGCTTGCAGTAGTAAAACATATCTTTATGGAAAATGATTACAAGTCCCTGAACTAACCATGAATTATTGAATCAAACTCTCAATTTGGCGAATTACGTATCGATTCCGTTACAATTTGTGGAATTCTACTGAAATCGAGCGATGTTACTTTTCGCTTTGAATTGTGAATCGCTCCATAGTGACATCTGCGTAACGAAATCATACAAAGTCAATTGAAACCTGCCAGTTTGCAATGCAGATTGTATGAGTTTCTTGGGACTGGGTCTCCACATGGAGGTTCATTTGTGCGTTTACAAGTCAACAAAAATCTGAAAAATTGGGCAGAGCTTTGTCACACTGTTTTTTTCGCTTATTTGCATTCGCACAGGCAGCTTTTTTGCCTTGCATTTGGAAAATGTTTGTAGCGAAAGGGTTTACGAACATACAAAATAATGCCAGTCCGTCTTCTTGAAAATTTCATTTTCACTGCGCAGAGAGTTCAAATGAGAAATATTTGTGGTGAACCGAGTGATGCATCAAATGCAGCTCATTTTGCTGTATGTTATCATCCAGGAAAACCACCGTCCTGCTTTCAGTTTTCAATCAAATTTTTTTGAATAACATTTTATTATTTCAGTTGCAATATTTGTTAGATTTAATGAAAATTAACTTGTGTGGATAATATTTTATATTATGGATTAACTATTTATTAGACTGAGTGGAAAATACCTTTTTATGAGTGGAACGTTTATTACAGATAAAACGCAGTCTCGTGAAATTTTCATTTTTTTGAACATTTGTTATCGGATATTATTTGGTGATAAGCACTAAAGGAAACGTAGACTTAGTCCTGTGCTATATATTTAAAGGCAAATAAATGAAAATCAACTACCAAAATACGAAACTCGTACATTTTAATTAAACACCCAAATCAACCCCCATTTGCTTCCATTTCAACAGAGTTGTCAACTGGAGGGCTGAAGCACGAGGCAGCGTTAACCAGCAATTCTGTTCCAATGCATTTGCACACTCAAACAAGTGAGAATTCATATTGTTGTAAAAGTAACGCCAGGTTTCGAGACGTGTTCTTATCATGTCAAACATCTTTTAGTTTGGAAGTATATGTCGCGCGTTCTTGGACAGTGGTCGAGTAAGTACAAAGGAATTTCAGTTACAGCAGGACCAGCATTTGACTACAACTACGATGGGTTACCCGATAACGCTGAAACACTAAAGAAGTAAGATATGCTTACATTTTTCTGTTTTTTCTTGATTTAGAAAGGCTCAAGAGCACTTTGCATCTTCCAAGGATCTGAAAAAATATTTCAAAATGCCTCTAACCATAAGCACATTTTTGCTGATTAATCTATTGTTCTCTTATGCATTTAGTGATCTGCACCATTATTCCTGCATTGATTTCTCAGCAGATTTTGTTTGGCTTTTGGAAGGTTAGTTCAAATCTGCTATTTCTTTTACTATTACAGTACATCAGCTTTTTAAATAAAACATATCAATCTTTTTGATAATTGCAGCTATATCATGAATGGAATGATTAACGCTGGTGCATTAAGATACGATGGAAAGTTATTTATGAGATCTGTTCACATCAAATAACCAACAACACAAAAAAGCTTCAGAGGAATCGGCAGTCATACTGCAATTCAAACGGCCTTGGTGTCTTTCCTCCAGCATTGTTTTGTCTTGTTAAAAGCGCTCACTCTGTTCCTCGATGACATGACTACAATTCTCCTGATATTAATGATTGTGGTTGTGCAATTAGCGTACCTTGATAAATATTTTCCTTCTAAGTTCTTACAAGTTAGCAGCAGATCTATTACAAGCTCGTGATAGTAGTCACCTTTCCTGTGGTTTGAAAAGTCTTTCACTACTTTAATAACAAACTGCATGCTCAAGCTTCAACAGCAGTCACTTTGCTAGAAAACGTAGATCTTCGATCAATGTTCTGATCTATGTTTTGTCGAATGTCCCTGATTTTTCTTCTCGTAGCTAAGGTTTGAAAATGTAGAACATATACTGTATAGCCAAAGCGATCCTCGTCCAGATGAAGTGCTTTCGTTAGGTCTAATGTGATGTGAAAGAGAAGGGAAACATTTGTTTTATCAACCAGCGGATCGTTAATAAAATTCTTGCCACCAGGATGCTTGGTTTAATCATTAGCCTATGTTCTCCTTACAGGAAGCTGATCATTTTCAAACCAACCAAGATTAACCATTCATGGTCACTGTAGTTCGATTTTCAAGAATGATTTTGATGTTGCAACAGCCTTACATCAAGCTTAACGAGTGCTCAATAAGGAATAGGTGTATAGGCATTGCTAATACGAATAAAAAAACACTTTAGGCTCAATTTCCAACTGTCAATAGGCAGACCGCGCTCGCACGAATGGTATGGATGTAACCCAAAGGCAGATGAAGTCGCTCAGCATCACTGGGGCAAACAACGTTACCATCCGTTTGAAAATACTTCGTCAATTCTCTCTCTCTCTTGCAATAGAAAGAGACACGTCGCCTGGTTTGGTTTCAGAAAGTTTTACTCTTGCAACTGGGAAGGTCACAATTTGTCAAACTGCTTTGGAAGATTTAGATCTCAACTTAAATCACGCAATTCAGGCTGACTGCATCGATAATCTCAAAAACAAGTAAATTTGCAGCGTCTGGTATTATACATCAGCTTCCACAAAATTTGTACCGAAGGAAGATGCGAATGCAATGTGTGTTATTCACCAATATCAGTGAAATACGTGCTGATTTGGTCATATAAACGAACTAATGGTAAACAAATGCTGTTTGTTATTCTTGTTGCGTCCGTTGGCATTGACAAGATAGAAAACCATTCATCTAAATGGCTTTTGATTTCTTTCCAAACGATGTGGACACCAAACATGCCTTGAGGCCATGCGGGTAAAATTTCCACACAACTGGGGTACACTAGACGAGGGCCCAATTTTTGTCCTGATCTGCCGGTGATACTTAAAAATCAGCAAGGAACACTCTTCTTGTGAAAGTGGTGATCCTGGCACTTTGAAGTGCCGAAGTAAATATCCACGGATATAATAACAGAGTCATTTCATTCTTTCTTCTCTTTGCAGGCACATACAAAGTTTAGTGCAAAGTAATGGGCAATAATGTATAAAAATGAAAACAAAGGTATTACACTTTTCCACATCAATTTCCACATAGATGTCCAATCAAGTTGTTTGCACAGTCCAACATACAGTATCCTATACTAACAATTTCACAACAAGATAGAGTGGGTTTGTATTTCGTTTCCAGGACTCCACAGTCTGATGAAAAACTCCACAGCGCGCAAAATTCAGATAACACAACAAAATGTGAAGCGCAAAGTGCTTTCAGGATAGCAGCTATAGATCTCAAAAGGTTATTTGGCAAGCTATCCATTCAAATTTATTAAATGCAAAATATCGCCATATTCATAAGGAATAATTTTTTGATAATTATGGCATGAAAGTAGAGCAAAAGCTNGATGAGATAGGGACAATTATTTGAGCGCAAGTTTGGATTCAGCACTACAAAATTACCCTAANCCGATTTTCAAGGTCCATGCAAGAAATGTATTTTTGTAGACTAGTCTAACGTTTCCAGCATTTGTGTATCGCAAAAGCATCACATTGCATATCTGCTAAATTGTGAAATCCTAAATAAGTTTAAGCAGGCTACAAGAATCATCCGTGGTATTTTTCAGAATGGGAAAATTTCTGGTAGGAGTTCCAGTACCAACTCACTTTTACTTGATTGCTGTGCGATGCGCTACTCTAGGACAAGACATATCTCGTTGTAATACAAATCCAGAAGACCTGGAAGTTCTCAGCTTCATCATACCCAACTGCAACATCACACCTTGCGGTGCAGTAAGTGTCTTCGAGACTTTTTCTTGTCAGTTCGCCTAATAAAGCCAGGGATTTGCTTCTCAGCTAATCTTTGTCAAGCATTCATTTTCGAAAATAAATTTCTCACGTAAAGAAAATACAAGTTTCAGAAAGTACTTTTTTCACTGACGTGCTATTTAATATCAGGTGATACGTTTTTGTCGATAAACTATTGGTTTGAATTTCAGCCTAAGTGGGTTAGACTTACGATACGAACTGATTATGATATGAAGAGTTGTGTCATGTTGAGATTTTCAAATAGTTTTAATGAATCCTAATATTTAAAAATGACAAACAGTTGACCGTGTTTCTTCTTGTGTAGCGGACGTTGCTTTGGCCCGCTACCTAGACAAGACGTGGTATGCTTATCGAACGCAACTTGGTGCGATGCGCCATATTATACCATATACTGCGGGTCGCGCATAACACGAGAAGTAGGAGGGGATGAGGATCAGCAAGAGTTAGTGAGTGAATCGTGAGGAGAGGTTGATTGTTGCAGCAGATGTGACAAAGTTGGTGAAAAGAATTTGTCAGCTTTAAGAGCTTATTGTCGTGTGACTTGTCTCGGCGTTTTTTTGTTTTCTAGTTTCCATTTTTCGCTTGTTGTTTGGCGTGAGTTGTTTCCTTTTTTGGGTGAAAATATTCCATTATTTTCCACGAACTTGCTTCAGATATAGAACGTAGGCGCGCTTCGCGCCCAGGCATGGACGACGATGCCCTAGACACGTCGGAATACTATAGGGTTGCTCATTCGTTCCCAGCACTGAGAAAAAGAAAATAGAAAAATGATCCAGCTTCCGGCTCCGGTGAAAGTTGCAGCAAAAATAAAGCCGTGGAATTGCTAATGGCGATTCTGGAAAGCAAGTCAGGCAGAGCATTGAAAACTTGTAGCCCTGTGTATATCCATAAATGTCATGAAAAGTGTATTGGTTCGTACAAGGCTTGTTCTCCATTGAGTAACGGAAATCTGATTGCACATTGTTGCAATGTGCAGCAGATGAAACCGCTTCTCAGTTGTACGAAGCTGACAGATGGTGTCGTTGCGGTCGAAGTCACAGCTGGTCAACGTAAACTTATAGGTGCACGAGGCATTATTTATAACGTGCCTCTGGATATCCCTACGGATGANATTTTGNCATGCCTTGCAGGACAAGGGATTCAATCCGTGAGACGTTTCCGATACAAAAGTAAAGACTCCTCTGAGATGACAGAGTCCAAATCAATATTTCTGCAGTTCACTACTGGTGACCTCACTAGTGAGGTCAAACCTGGTTACATGTTGTTCCGTGTAAAACAATATATTCCAAGGCCGTTGATGCGTTTCAAATGTAATCGCTATGGTCACGTGGCAAACCATTGGCGAAATAAATTGCGCTGCTCAATCTGCAGCGGCGAACATAAGTACAGTGAGTGCAGCGCTGCTGCCCCAAAATGTCCCAACTGCAGTGGCAGTCACTCGACGAATGAGAAAATCTGCCTAAGATACTAAAGAGAAACTGAAAAACTAAAAACTGTGGCTAATCTATCATATGCGGATGCCTGTAAAGAGCTCAGAACGTCCAGAAATCCTCCTGCCCCGCATTTAGCTTCGCAGTCCACTTTCCCCCATCTTCCAAATTCGACTGTGGATCGTACTCTTGCTAAACCTTTTTTAAGTGCCACTCCATGTCCGCACGTTACCGGCACCCCACTGGATCAGGANGAACCCATCGTAATTGAANAAATTGACTTTTCCAGTCTTTTGATTGACAACCCAGTCACCTTTCTCGCCTTCTTGGCAGAGGTGATNAAGCAAAATATTCTGGCAAGAGACAAAAATGAGAATATTGACGTATGTCAGATTATCACTGAGGCAGCTGGTGGCCGCATAGGCCTACCTGTAGATGCCGAGCAGTTAAAACTCTTTTCTAGTTAACGATGGGTTTCACAGTTCTCCAGTGGAATTCCCGTTCTATATTTAAAAAATGGTATGAATTCAAAAACTACCTATCTACACTTGACAACCTACCTGATGTCCTCTGCATCCAGGAGTCACATCTGACACCGATATACCAGCCTTCAATCCCCCATTATCATGTACTTCGCAAAGACCGCCCTCCTTCCAAAGGAAAAGGTGGTGGCCTAATGGTTTGCCTCAAGACATCTTTAGATTTTTCAAAAAATGATGCCACTTTTCCANGCAGCAGCAATCTTGAAGTTCTAGGCATTGCAGTACACGGTTTTTCCANATTTAACATTTGCAACCCCCCTCCAACCCCTTGACCCGAGCCTCCCTTGATTTTTTGTCCAACGTAGCCAAAGTGATTNTCTGTGGTGATTTTAACGNCCACCACGGGATGTGGGGCAGCGTGTACAGTAACTGCATTGGCAGATNTTTGGTTGAAGCTCTCGACGTACACGATTTAGTTGTATTAAATACCAATANGCCTACCCATCTTTCATTCACTGGACGTAACGCATGGAGCCTGTTAGACTTGGTACTAGTCTCTAGCTCATGCTCTTCCCTCTGCACTTCCACGGTTAAAAACGAATTCTTGGGAAGCGACCACNNNGTTGTTTTAACGGCAGTCAAGGCGAACACCNCGCCGGAAGAGCTTGGTGTCCCGAAATNGAACTTCGGCAAGGCAGACTGGCAGAAATTTAGCGCCGCCTGCGATCACANTTTAGGTTCNTTTTCCATCTCACTGGACTATGCTTACTGTCTCTTTGAAATGAGTGTTCGGGAAGCTGCTCTGGAAGCTATTCCTCAGTCCAAGAGGTCTATAAAAATCGCTGTTCCATGGTGGAATAGGCAGTGTGATATTGTCGTTAAAAAGAAAAAGCATGCCTTCAACAGAATGAAACGGACTTGGCTTTTGCGTGACATTTTCAAACGGTATAGAGCGAAGGCTCGAAAGGTAATACTTGAGGCAAAATTGTCCTCCTGGCGACAATTTTGCACATCCCTAACGTCTACCACTAATCTGTCCAAAGTTTGGAAGGTAATAAAAAACTTTTCCGGAAACCGCCCCCCTTGTTTCATTCCAACACTGCTTGCAAAAGGCATTTCGGCTAAAAATAAACAACATAAATCCAACGTACTCGCAAACCAATTCCTCTATCCTGTAGTTCGGCAAATTATCCACCTCGTTTTGTACATGTGTTCTTGCCAATTAAAACACGACTTTTGCAGCAAGAACTTTCTCTTGCGTCGCCAATTGACCCACGAATATATCAAGCCTTTAACGATAAAGAACTTATCTCCGCTGTCCAAGACGCCAAGAACACTACACCCGGACCTGACAACTTATGCTACGAAATGTTTAAACATTTGTCCATAAAATCATTGGAAGTCATGCTGCAGTTGTTCAACACAATTTGGTTCACCGGCAAAATTCCTCCGTCCTGGGTGCATTCCATTGTAGTCCCTATTGCCAAGCCAAACCAACCCTCGCACTTACCGTTCTCCTACCGGCCAACATCCCTTACCAGCAATGTGTGCAAATTCTTTGAAAAAATGGTTGTATGTCGACTCAGCTGGTTTTCGGAGTACTACAAGATCCTTAGTATCTCGCAGTCCGGCTTCCGACAGCGTCGAAAAACAACGGATCACATTCTACGCCTCAATGACGCAATTCAGAAGTCCCTGGGGAACAAACACAACGTTTTGTCTGTATTTATTGATCTTGAAAAGGCCTAGGATATGGCGAACAAAGGTGTTGTTCTTTCCAAGCTGTTTAGGTATGGAATTTCAGGTCGCATGTTTAGATATATTAATTCATTTCTTTCAAATCGCACCTTTCAAGTAAGACCTGGGTCCACTTTATCCTTGACCAAACGTCTTGAGAACGGTACACCTCAAGGCAGAGTCTTTAGTCCCATACTCTTCTTGTTAATGATCAATGATCTCCCAGAGCGAATCACCTCTCCTGCAGCGTTGTACGCGGATGATTTTAGCTTCTGGGAATTGGTT
>JGI24158J21664_10007719_pt1 | contig 14308 bp, 9 predicted proteins | sample Ectturendosymbi3_FD_21664 | JGI IMG/M metagenome (IMG submission 21664) | reverse complement strand
TGACACAAATGCAACGTGAACAAAATGGCTGTGAGAAATTTTAATGGCCGTTTTTAGAAAACAGCAAGAGAAGTGGGCAACACAAAAATTCAGGAATTTATTAACAGAACCCGACAAGTAAAAACTACAGCTGTGAATATATTTTTTGTGAAGAAAAACAGAAAGTANGCCTTTTCGCGTACCACCTTGAAGGTCTTTGCGTACCACTAGTGGTACGCGTACCACAGTTTGAGAACCACTGGTGTAGGCGAAGGGCGCGAAAGCCAGTTAGGAATTTCATTGCTGCAAGCGCCAACACGTTAAAAATTGGCAGAAAACACACATCACTTAAAAACAGGCAACGAACACCGAAAAGCATTGGATAGGTTTCTGAAAAAGCACTGGATAAATTCTGAAACTACATCAACCATTTTGTATGGGATTTAACAACGCACAGCGCAAATATAAAGTGACGAATGGGCAAACAAAACGCTATCTGTGATAATACAGGAAGCACGTCATACATTATTTCAAACGACTTAACGCGAAGGACCATACATCAGCAAACACCACATCAACCTGAAAATATCGACAAAAATTATCACAATTCCTCGCTTAAATTACGCTCTTCATTTTTAAGTTTTCCTAAACTTTTTTGGCAATGAGCAACAACCGGTTGCACAAAATGTCTTGCTTCTTCAAAACTTATTTCGTGTGTCATCGAAAACAATTTCTTTTCCTTTCAAGTATAGCAACCGCACATGCTTTTATCAGAAAATAGCGGCATCGCCGCAGTAATACTGTATTGTAATCAAAACTTAGCCCGAAATAAATCAGTCGCACTCAAACAAATTTACCTACAAGTGCTCGGCTAAGGTACAAGCAAGAAATAAATATTTAAGAAATCACATGACTTTGCAAGAACAACACTGCTTGTTTGATTGAAGAGAAAGCAGATTTTTCGCGACCCAATTTCGTTTATACCAAGAGCACAAGCTAAGCTGGGAAACGCGCACGCTCACCCGGTGTAAGATCGGACACCAAAAAGTCGTTACTGGTCTAGCAACCAAACGATCTGATTTGATATCTTGCACCCAAATAGGCAGACTAGTTATTACAATGAAACAAATGTGGCAGTGTTTTTCAACCTTTTTGCTGCAGCGCAACTTTCCACAAACGTTTGCCTTGCTCGTGGAACCTTATGCAGTGATCCAAGTTCACGGTTTTGCGCGTATTACGTAACACAAAGAGAGAAACAAGAAAAGGAATTGATAAACAGAGTTTTCAACACGATTCATGATGGCAAGGATATTGTGAACCAGTGGTATTGCTACAACCGTATAGAACTGTGGTTGCGAATTTCGTCCCAGGCAATGTCGGTCTGTTTCGGCGGCAACCCCTGGCAGGCACTCGCGGAACCCCGGTTGAAAAACACTGAACAGTGGGGACGACGATTTGCAAACATGACCTTTGATTTTTTCTTTTAATCTTCCACGTCAGCGAAAAGTAAACGTTTCAACGAACACTTGTCGCGTGTACAGTTTTGTGTACTTAAGAGCTTTTGTGTGTTGAAAAAGACTTAAAGAGTCGATGAGCCGCCGCTGCGACGCATCTGCTATTGCAGCATATTCTTACAGCAAGTTTCCATCACACTGTTGACATCACTGTTGACAGTATAAAATACACAATCACTCTAAAATGATTTACAAAGATAGCGAATTGCTTCATAAAATTTACCAAACGCACCTGATGATATCGAGCCTTGTGGAGTGCCACGATCCAGGCGAAGTATTTTCTCTTGTACCAAACAGCGCATAGTAAAAAATGAAAGGGGAAACATTCGACAATAAGGTAAAAGCCTCTGTGTGTCTTGTCGCCGGCTAGCGGGCCACACGTGACAATCTTGATGTTGTGCCCCATTTCTCAAAATAAAGAAAACACGCAAAAGACGAAATTTCAATGGCTTCTTTTCCCTCTCTTAATTTTGACATGTCCCAAGGTACCCTAAAATAACAGCCGTTTAAGCATAAAGAAAAGATAAACAAAAGAAACATGTATTCCAGAGTGTATTGTGGCTTCGTTCAACGGGGAGACCTATTGCAGGAGTGGCCAAACCTGCTCTATGTATGAGCCGCACATCGTAAAACTCAAGTTACAAAGAGCCGCAACAAAAAAGTCTAAAAACACTTGTTTATTTGCAATCTGCGCTTCTGTGACTTCATAATTCTTTTTGGGACGACTTGCAAAAGCAATACTGCACCCCACGCTAGCTACCACAGTACCACCTTACAATATTTCTACACTTTGCAATAAAAAAAACAACAAATATACAAGTTTTCTGAAAGCTGCATGTGGCTCTTCGAACCTTTGCATGCTGCTCGCGAGCCGCTGTTTGGCCCCCCTGACCTATTGCATGCCCATATATATAAATTATATACGCCAGAGGTCCCTACTTAAACAAAATGATAACACACACGTTTGCTCCAATCTCTTCATACAACGCCACACCGTTGAAGACGAATGGTTAGTAAAGCGAGTTTGGGATCACTTGGCTAGAACTCGAAAACGTTAAATCTTAACGCGAGAAAACAAGAATCAAACTCAGCGAGCCTTCAAGCACCCGTAGCTGAACAACCAGGGTAACACCAACTGTGTGGACAATTTAGCCTCGATTGTCAACTAACGACGCGCCATGCTCGCGTTGAGTGGCAGCTGTGCAAACTAGCTACTAACTGACAATGAAAGGATGCACGTCATTGACTATTTAAACGACTGATGCCGAAGGATCGGAAATACGGTAATTATGAAATCAACGTTAGAATCGAACAAACTTCACGATTCCGGATCCGATACAGACGCGGAATTATTTTCAATACTTTTCTTCGCTTTTTTCATCCGTGTTCAGAAAGTTACGTGTTTGCGGAAAAATGCTTTTCCTCGCTGTTGAGTGTCATCGAGAACATTTTGCTTTCCAAGCAAAGCACTGCAGGAACTGCAGTGTTTGAATGCTGTGGTCTTTCCAGCTGCAGTGTTTGAATGCTGTTGTCACATCAGGACCATCGCAGTGATCACTAATTGACAGCTTTTAACTCAACCACGACCCAGCGCAGACAATGTATAAAGCTGTTCCTTTTCAAGAAACTCAGCTAAGATGCGCAGGGGAAGAAACAACGAAGAATTATTGGGATGGGATGAGTTTTTCAGGCGTTATGTGCTTCGATTTGAAATGAAGGTTTGTGCATTCAATTTGACCTGCTTGTATCAGGATCACACGCTTAGATGGAAAATACGCACCGACTACAGCCTATGATGGGATGGCAAGAAGTCGAGACTGGTCTAGCCAAAAAATCGATAATCGAAGGATCTGAAACAGTATCTTGTACCTCACACAGACAGACTCTTTAATTAAGGTAATGATATAACTTAGGGACATTTGTAGTTTGCAAACATAACATATATATATATACTTTTTCTTCAACAAATGCATGTATCTATAACTTTACCAACGCTCTGTTTTGAGCCAAAGCAGTTATTTGAGAACGGCGTATTTTCACTTTTATTTGCCACAACCTGTGTTTCGGTTTATTCATTTTAGTTTTGAGTTTGTTTGCTTTCTCTGCCCAAACTTTTAGCCTTCCAACTTTCACCGGTAAGCATTAATTGCAGATTTCCGGACTGGGGATGTGTAGTGTTAAGTGAAACCGATTTCTTATCAAAATTTGCTGAATGGTTACACTTCCTAGCCTTATTGGAGATGGAGACATTGTGCAAGTCCGAATCATCGCCAAGTCACGAAAGCAGGGCCTGAAGTCGGTTGATTCCTCGAAAGCTTGCAGAGAAACTAGAGCCTTTAAGTGATGACAGTACTAACATATCAAGAAATGGAGTTAAGCATTAACATTCATTCGTGGCATGTTGCGTAAGAAGACTACCGTGGATTAAACGATAGAGAAGAAGTCAGTAGATCAATATACTGGACGCCGCTCATCAATTTGGGGACAAATTGGTTTTTGGTTCAATACGCAGCGGTTTCAAGTGACGCACCTGAAGCAGTGACTGAAACAACGGACCTGGAGGGTAAAAGTGCAATCGATTATTGCATTCATTCAACACACAAAAATTTTAGCAGTGAGGTTTCCTTAGGTGAAAAGGTCTGCCTGAGAAGATCGTGCCCTTAAAAGCTTTTATATAGCACCAGGAAAATCCATGTTCTGAAATAGACGTTCTGTCAACTGCTTGAGCTGCAACGCTAACCGCTTTCGTTATATTGTAACCAGGAAAATGATTGAGCTTGCAATTTAAAAAAGTTAGAAAGAAGTCCGATTGGGTAGATGACTTGGCCGTCATATGAAACAGCAGTTTACCTGTCTGGGGAGTGGGGAAGTGCGTCAGGATGTATTGATAAAAATTATGTGAGAAAGCCCGCTCCAAGCACTGCATTTAATACGCGGATGGATTTATTCATCTGCGTGGTTTCCACTGCATTGAGTGTCGGTTATTTCCTGTGCTAGAAGGAACTCTAACGAAATAAGTCTCTTTTCGTCCAACAATACTTGCAAATTTTTCGACGCCCTGTTCATCTACAAAAATAGGAATTTTTGCAAGGGAAACGCAGAGTTTTTTTGCTACATTCTTTAAAAAAAGTAAACTCGACAGAAGAAACCATGCATCAGGAAAAACCAAGCAAGACGTTTTTAAATTTGGAAGAGCCTTTGAAAAACTGCTGGATGTATATTTGCAAGACACAAAGTGCCTGAAATGGGATCGACGGATATAAGTCAAATCACAACAATGCACCGCGCGATCGCAGAAGCGGCGAGTGCGCAAACCAACTGCGATCACAGACAAGTAACTAGTCTCCACAAAGGCGACGCAGTCGAAGAAGTTAGCGTTTTTTTGAAAATTGGCAATCGATTTGCACGATCGCAGACAATGTTTGCATGCTAGTGGTAGATCATTTGTGCAACTGCAAAGGACTCATCGAAACGCTAGGAAAAGTGAAATACGCTTGAGAGTCGATAACAGCTACAAGGATTTCGGATGCAAATTACGCTAGAAGCGACTCAAACAATGCAAGTTCCTTTTTATCCAACAATTCTTTTTTTTTGATATTAAAATGAAAATCGGTGCGTAGGCTTTAGTGGTATATCTTTACACTGGATGCGCCGGTCAACGAAATCCGCAATGAAAAATAAAACAAATCAAACATGACGGTTTTAATCCTTCTTAACTGCGACGTCGCGGGTGAAGTGGTGCGAATGCCCATCAGCCGCTGGACAGCAAGGAATAAAGACAACCAGCTACATGTCGACTTGTACCTGCCACGTATGGTCACTTTTTCAATTGAGTGACGTAACCATTACACAAAAATCAAGTAGCAGTTCTTAAAGGCACTCCAAGCGTTTAAGTACACGCTGCAGGTCATCGAGTACGCCATTATGCAACTTCAAATAAAATGAAAAACAAGGGTTTGTTGACGTAGTCAGCACATCATCAAAAATGTTATGTAACAGTGGTGTTCAGTGCTTGAAACTACTCGCAATTTCACAAAAAGGTCAAGTTTCCAGAGTAACAGATGACGAGGTGGGAAAACGCATGCTGGTCTCGATTTATACAATATCTTACTTGTTACTAACTTACCTTCAGCCTCCTGCGGTTGGAACGCACGTACCAGTTGGTGAGCATGTCCACAAACTTGAGAAGCCGGGGAACAACGGTGTAAAGCCGGTAAGCTGCAAAGCACACAAAATGCATGAAACAATTCTCGTGTGAACCAACACGTACTTTTAATCGATCGTTTAGCAAACACAATATTTGCTAACTTGAACGAAATCGTGAGCAGAGCGCATGGCGGCGTAAGCAAGCACAGCACACCATGTCAACTTGCCGATGGGTTGAGAAACAACTCTGCAAACCGTTTTACAATATGGAAGGACCGCAGCACTGCTATTTAAACGCGGATATGCAGGAACAAACCCATAATTTGAAGAAAAAAGAAGAGAGTCATTTGGAAAACTTAACGAACGCGGCAGATTACGTGTGATGCGCAAGGAATTTGGTAAAGCCAAGAAACGAATTGGTGTTGATCACAGCAACGTCAAGCTGAAAACATGTAATAACTGTGGTTCGTGAGGATCGAGGTTCGCGGGTTACAGCGAAGGTGGAAACAATGATCTTGAAGGTCTCCTGCAGTTGGCGTCTGCGTCGAACTAGGTCGAAGTCTAAGCCGAGTCAGGAGTCATGAAGTGGCTTGGAAATGCGCTAAGGTTGTCCACCACTGCAACGCCGTAAGTTGAAGTTTAACGCCTTTTCCCCAGAGAGGCTTGTAAGTTAACCGAACAAAATGAAAGCTCAAAGCGAACGAAAATGGCAGATTTATCTGCTTTCACCCTTGTGGAAAATTGTCACTGAAATGTGGATCGGTGCAGCAGAATCACCTAAAAGTTAAGAAAGCTGAGCATAGCAGGAACATTTCTCAAAGGCTAGACATCATTTCCCGGAGGCTTAAAGGAAGAAATTTTTAAATAACGTCAGATCCAATAATAGAAACAGCATCCACCTCTAAAATCCGTAAAACTTCAACACTACACTGTTCAAATTATCTATTGCTTAGTTTCTGTCTAACAAAACTGAATAAATGATTTTTATGCTGCAGCAGTAATTTTGTGTCGACAACCACTGCAATGTACTGACTGCGAAGCAAAACGTCAAAACCCATAATAAGTTCAGGGTCAAAGAAACCCCTGTTCAGCATGACTTCTGGACAACTTCCCTGTATCACCAACGGGAGGCGTACAAGTCGAGATTCCCCAGGACCCGAAAAAATAGTCGAAAATTGGTCCACGACCACATACTACGACACAGTTACTACGTTTACATGGCCAGTTTTGCGTTGTCTCGTTGCCATGTATGAATAACGAGTGGTCTGGTTCTGAACGTGATTTGCTGAGTCAGCGCCCTGAACGAGCCAATGCTTTGGCCACCTCAACAGGAAGACGTCTCGTTATGAAGTGCACGTGGTCTCGTTCGCGCGGTACTAGGCTAGCACCTAGCACGGCTATCATTCAGTACCTGTCTCCAGATAAGATACGACTGCACCGTCATTTTAACTGTGAGTGTGCTGAGTTCAGTTTCAGAAGTGTAATACCAACACAATTACCATGCAGTCGGCGAGGATAGGTAGTTTTACAATCGATAGCAGTTTAGGCTTTGGCAGGGCCGGCCCTAGCAGATGCGGGCCCAATGCAAGACCTAGGCGCGGAGCCCCTCTGAGCAGTGATTCTATGACGTCATCGTGCTTAGTTAACCGTGTGATGATTGTGGTAGAGCGCAGATATGCAATGCAGCACTAACACGAGAATTGAGCACGTTTGCTAACGTTCGAGCGGAAATTTGCTAGTTCTGACGAGAGCGTTCTTTGTTAACAATAAAATTTATATGGGGTTTCTACTGAATTCTCATGCGCAAGGTGTACCTGCCAAAAATAAACAATCTACCCAAACACGATGGTGCGGGGCCCAATGCAGCTGCATCGACGTAAGGCCGGCCCTGGGCTTTGGGTTGGCAGTTTTAGGATTTCTTATTTAGAAGACAAGAATCTTAACAAATGTTCAGAAACCACCCTCCTAAGAGCTGTTTGCTTCTGCATTTTACACATGTCATTAAAAAATTGATTGCAATAACTCTATGCCATCAGTGGTGATAGAAGTGGAAGTTTCTACAGGAACTAAAATATGCTTTATGAAATGTAGGCTATCTGCCAGTTTTGGATATCCCTTGCAAGCCTGAAAGCTGTGCGCAACATATGATAAAAGCTCTGTTTAAATACAAATATCTATTTTAAATAGGCTACTGATCAGCTGAAGTGGCTTGGCAGTGTTAGGAATAATTGTTTTGAAAGTAAGAACCTTGCGTGTTGGACTAATCTTCATAAATCAGGCTTGCAAAAGTAGAGCAACTTTCTGGCATCAGTGGTGATAGTAGTAAAAGATATATAATTTTTTCACTAGCTCCTTGAAAAAATGTCATAGGATATATTTAATATAACAAATAATAAATACTGAATGTTTTGTATTCAGATGACATTAGGCTACTAGTTTAAGCATCAGTGTAAATTAAAGATTTTGACTGATGTGTCACCAAACGTTCCACCTAGGCACTTGCAGACACATGCAATACTAAGCGGTTATCTCCAAAATGTTTTTCAGCATTGTGCTTAGGAAACCTGTGCGAAATATGTTTGCCTGTAACTTTGCACATGAGACCGCAGGCAGGCACCACATCAACGCATGCTGCAAACGTCAGTGCACGTCTGCTATGGATGGATTTTACAGTATGCAGCACGATCCATAATTCACCGCACCAACATGATGGGCATGAACAGCAATTGCCAAATTCGTGAAATCTGTACTCAGTGTACATGCTTTCCAACTCCTTGCAGCCTTTTGTTCACTAGCCTGCACAGTAGATGTTTACCGACGGGTATGCCACACGTGAATGACTTGCAGACATGTAAACCGAGCGGTACAATGACGTCAGAACGAACTGTCTCGTTTTGCGGACGGCCGCTTGACATGTAAACGTAGTAAATCTGAACAATGTCTACACAGTCAGGGGAAAGCTGAGACAATTACGCTCGTAATCATCTGGGGTTCTTCCTCAAACGACTCGAATGAAATTCGATGACATCGTGATTCCGAGCGATTACAAGCGTTTTGTCGAAAGAATTCAGAGATTCGAACGCAAAATTAGACAAACGTTTCCGAACACATTTAGAAATCTTTCATCAGAACCATCAACCACCAGCAACAAGCAAAACTCTGGTTAAAATTATATTCTTGACATTAACTCCCCGTCACGGCTGAAAAAGCTTGTGAGCAGTGCAAACGCGGTGTTATTGCGATTTGCTTCAAACACTGAAAAGAATTATGAAACCCAAAAGAAACTTGCGTGCGGTGGTCGAACGAATGCAAAATGAACTAACAAAAAATAACCTGAAAAAGCCGCCAACTGTTGAGGACACCTGTCAATCGGTATTCCGTTCTTTATCTTTAAGGTATGTGCTGATAAATGCCCAGGCCAGGCAGAATAAAAAGTTTTCAAACTAGCTTAGGGCAACCTATACGCAATGGGCATACAAAGAAACGCAACAAGCCAACGCTCTCAACCATCGAGAAACATTCCATGATTGAAAGAATGTTTCATTAAATTGTTCGCTGGAAACGTCTTGCTTGTCGCAGACCATCATGAGCATTACATGGGTTCCATTACTCTTAATGAGACGTTCAGCGATCAACTTCAACGGTGAAACCACAGCAACCAACACGGATATTAGAACTGAAAGTCTGACGTCCACTGCGGGCGGACTCTTTGATTTTGACGATAAACATCAGTCGAACACTATGCCGATGACTGTCGCACATTTCTTTAAAGAAATATCACAACGACACCGGTATTTTTGCTTTTTCAAAATCGTCCAAAGAGTTGTAAAGGAGTGCGCTCTTGCGTCACTTCAGCATTGTTAATTTTGGATAGTTTTCGACAAAGAACCCCGTACTTGGTACGCTACGGTTGCCCGAGGGCATAGTTACCGACATTGTGAAAGTTTGCAAAACAAGAAAAAAACGATGCAGCTTTACGGCGAACCGGGCAAACAGCGTGACAGTTTACATTTTGCGGTTGCTCTGGGGTCACGAAAGGTTCTGGCGAGGTAGGCACAGTTGCTCGACGTCACACACGCACGTACGTACAGTCGTTTTCCGATCCGAAACAGCATTTATTCCTTTTGGTACTTTTTCGCAAAGAAGAAACAAACAAACAAGGAATCTTGTTTGCATTGTCACTGCAGTCACTCCGAGCCGCAGCGACGCATTGGTCGTCAGCGTTGATGCGGTTTTGGTTTTCTGTATCACGAACCACCTTCGATTGGTTGTTTGGCAACAACAGCATCGGACGTCGTCTGGCGCAGTGTCGTAAATGCTGCACTCCGTCTGCGCTTGGAATTGCGCGGCGCAATTTTATCATTTCCGCATACGCGTGTCTTTGGCAATCAGTCACGACATTGTTTGCTTCACCATCGAAGGACAAAATATCACATGAAGCGCCACGTCTTCAGACAGCGAAGAACTTGAACTACAGTATATTGTTTCTACAGACACAGAAAAATCGGTGTATAAGGACAAAAGGAACAGAAAATTTCCACACAGCAACGTAAGCAAAGTTTTTTCGCAAGGGGGAGGAGTGCAAAAGTAAACTTTGGTCGTCGGGAAAGAAGTGCACAGAAAAAGAAGTTTTTCAAACAGTTCCAGATAAAAACAATTGCAGTCAATAAAACAAATTGTCCTGATCCGGAAACAAACTATTTTTGTCAAAGCAAGCAGTTCACCAACAACCAGAAAATTACGAAACAACAGTTCACAATTGTATTGGTTTAACACAGGAATCACAAACTATTTTCAAACTGAGACTGAGAGCTACTGCTTGGTTAGCGATTAATGCTTAGGACCACCAGTTTGATGCACCCTCTTGAAATAAGACTCAATTTACCTTTAATTGTGTTACTATTAATAGTTACAGATATGCATCCATACCGGATAAGTGGTACAGTTGGTTTAGCACGCGCCATCAAAATTCGATTCCCGGCCGGGTCGTACCGAAGACTTGAAAAACGGTACTGGCGGCCTGTCCAGCTGCGTGCTCAGCGTTGATGGGTGGATGCAAGGGAACGGTTCACGCGCGGTGCTGCAATTGACTCGCCACCAGCGCAGCATTCACTGCGAAAGCAGCCCGCGTGGCCCACGGCCCAAGCAAGCGGAAATGGGAGGCGCAGGCCACTGGTGGTACTCCAAAAGCGAGTACAACGAATTCGCAATCATATTCGTCGATGCGACGCCACTCATCATGTTAATACTACTGTTGCGATCGGAAACCCCGAGCGGCATATGCGCAAAGCTTCGCACCGTGGCAGCAAACCATAATAGAGATCACTCAATTATTGCTTGTTCGCGCCACACACATATATTTTTGTTCTTCGCGCACATCCCGTTCGTGGTGAATCATACAATCAATGCAACACCACCAGGGAGGTTGCAACACTACCAGAACAGGCCCGCAGGCACCTTGTTGATATATCTGTCTTAACAGAACGTCTTGCCGCAAAACAGTTTTCTTGAATAAAACTTCTACTTGTTTTGCTCACACGACCGAACAACCACGGCTAACAGCGGATGATCAACCAGAACGAGGCAAAACGATTATTGTTTTGCAAGGTCGCACATCCACATCGTTTCAAAGTTTTCTCATAGAAATCCACTGCCACGCATCAATTAAAATACAGGATAAGATCAACCTTACGCTTAAATGGCACAGGCGACGGGAATGCCAAGCATGGTGCCCCAACCAAGCCACGAATCAGAGTAGACCGGATGCACAATGTTCCACTTCTCTTCAGGTACGCCGGCAGTAAAATAAATATTGTTTCTGCAATGCGTGCTGATAAACTTGAAAAGAATGGCTCTGACTTGGAACATCACAGTTTCTGCCTTTGCGTGAAGTTAAAATACGCTCAAGAATTTCCACGCAGTGACGTAAATGAAACGAAGAAACGCACAAGAAAAACTTTTCTCCATCGCCTTTTTTCATCGAGTTGACGTGAGGCACGGTATAAAAGCTGGATGCAACCCACAACCTTCGCTCAACGCCGCAAACGGTGGTTCAGTGACAACCGACAGGAGAGGTCTTGATGTTGAAAAGCACCGGCAATGCCGCATTGTGGAACAGCCGGCAATACGCGGATCGCTTGCCCGACGATTGCTTGCTTAGTTGTCAACAGGGTATTTTTTAAATAATATGCAAACTTGCACGACAGGCAAACGCGATGCAGAGCTAAGCGTCATCGTGTACGATAGTAACGGCAGTAATCGCCCCAACATGTTCTTGCAACAGAATCTGAAATGAACAATAATTTCTTTTCGACAGGTATATCGTAACGTAGCGCGTTATAAGCAGTTTTTGTTGTGGCTGAGTATTGTCCGACTACAAGAGCAAAAATGAGCGCCGTGCAAAGGAAGTCTGGAACTAAAAGCAGGTATGTTCATTGTTGTGTGGTACAATCCTAACATCCGAGTCTCTTAAGAATTGCTTGATTGCCAAATTGCGCATTAAATCGATGGAACTGGTTTTGCCTTCAAACCTTTACAAACTGTATATGTTTTCCAAGACATACTACCGTTGGAAAAAGTTAAATCGCTTCTTGGTAATAACTGATTAACGTTTACCTTGGCTTCATAGACTATTTCAAATTTCAGGCCCACAGTAACAGTGCAAGTGAGTCCTCGCGATGAGTGGCCAACGATACGCGAGATCTTCGTGCAGTCGTTCCTTCGCTACCCGCTCTACAAACACATGGTGCCCGAAGACTCAACGCGGGAACAATTCCTGCGAGCGTATCTTGACGCCAACCACGAAGTGACGGTCGGGACGGGCAAAGGAGTGCTTCTTGGCATTAAAATTCCTGCGGGTGACAGTAATACTGCCAACGAAGACGAACACTGTGACATCGCCAGCAATGAAAAGATAGTGGGAGGAGTATTATTCGTACCACCAGCGAAGAGCGGAAGCGGATGGGCGATTGGAAGCGACGAGCCTTATTGGCAGGCTTATGAAAAACATGGGCTCGCCAGGATTTCTCCTGAAGGATTGGAACGTGCAATGAGGTGAGAATTTTTCGGTTTAATAATGAGAAAAATCTTTAACTGAAGACCTAGAACATATTTACTTCATCATGAAATCGTGCCCGCTCGCAAATCACTGCAGTGCCACGGTAAGCGCCGACCACGCACGATACTGTGTTTCTTTACAAATATTTGAATCGGATTATTACTCACTTTTGCAAACAGCTTATCGGACCGAGAGTTATCTTTTTCAGCGGTAGAAGTCAGGTCGTGTCAGCTGTATTTTTCAAACTGCGCTTGCAGTTTCGTAAGAACATGACATCAAACTTAACTTTGTTATTCAACAGATACGAAGCATGGGAGAACGACAACGTTGCGCAAAGAGCAGCAAAAACAAAAATGCCGATGTGGAATGGCTTGTTTTGCGCCATCGCACCCGAACACTCGTCACAAGGAGTGGGAAGCGCTGTATACAAAGACGTTATGCGCATTCTCGCAAAGCACAACTTCAGCAATGCAACGCATGGACAATCCACAACAAAATCGCACAAGGCCACCAAAGACAGCATGCTCAACCGTCTGAAATCAGCCTTGCCAAGGTTCATCCACCAATTTGCGCTGCTTCATCACCGCACCACACCACTCACACTTTTGTCAAGTAAAGTCGAGCAGGAACAAGACAAACGACTTGCACAGCAACTAACCAACCAGAAAGAAGTCTTCAGCGAACCACCCACGCCCCTAGTCGCCGCCATAAGCCACAGCGAGCGTTCGGCGAGTTTCCACGAGTCGAACGGTTTTCATCCGGTTTCACGAGTACCTTACCATGACGTGGATGGAGCAGTTCCTTTCTACGTGCACATGCTTGTGCTTGACCCGTTCCGCAGCGGTGGTGTGCCCGAATTCCGGGAAAAGTATCAGCAGCAAGAAAGCAGCAAACCTATTGTCCAGTCAACAACTTCGCTAAATCCGCAGGCGCTGGGAGCATGAAAACGCGTTTCTTTTCGCCGATTAGATCGGGCTAATAGCTACTTAAGGCCAAACCGTGGTGGCCAGATGATAAGAGTGAGCATTCGTTCCGCTGCTCTCAAGGTGCTGAGAATGTGAACGGACACAGAAGTCGCTGCAAAAGTTGATTTGGGACGAAAGGGCGTCGCTTCCCTTTAAAAGACGATTACTCTTCGGACGATCAATTCATTGATTATGGTGATGTTCGTATGTTTACAGCATGGTCTACAATGTGTTTTGTCAAAGACGCACAATAACTAAAAAGCAGTTCTCGAAACAAAGTCGCACCGTAAAAAGGCATTTATTACGTCGTTATCATCCATCGCCAAAATGAAATACGTGTACTACTTTTGTAGACATTTTGAATTGCAAAGCCAACGTTGACTCTCGTTCCTTTTTTTAAATCTATTTTATTGCTCTTTTGTAAAATAAAATTTACCTACGTTAACAACTTGAGTTGGTTGAGGTGAGCAAGTTAAGATAGAGATCGAAATATTAACACCACGGTTCACAAACTGTGCGTCGCGACACCCCGGTGCGTCGTTTTCATTTTCCAAGGGCGTCGCACAAACTTAAATTCAGTGCAGTTCTACAGATTGAGCTAATAACAAGTGCAGTTTTATAACTTCACCAAAGAGGTATTGCTCAAG
>JGI24158J21664_10007718_pt1 | contig 14309 bp, 9 predicted proteins | sample Ectturendosymbi3_FD_21664 | JGI IMG/M metagenome (IMG submission 21664) | reverse complement strand
GTTACATGATTGAGGTATTTAAGTTAGAATTTGTAAAATTTGAGATACGTGGAGTTAAAACTTGTAAAATATTTCTCCACACACCATCTTTTTTCAGTGTACCATCGGCACATTGAGTTAGTCATTGAAAAACTGCAGAAAAGAAATTGCTTTTTAGTCAAGCATTGTTTTTTTTGTTGTTTAACATTCTTAATAATGTCACTACTGATACTGAAGGAGTTACACCTTCATATATGTTGATGAATTGAATGGCAATAATATACAGTAAGTACTGCATCTTAATTGTGTTTGTTTCAAAATATCACAAAGTACAGGTAGTGAAAAAAGCAGTTAATGGTGGTTTTCAGGTAATCTTTAGTAAGTCAAGTACATGTGAACTATAATCTAATGTTTAGTATGCTTTCAAATACTAATAATCTGAAACAGGAACTATCTGTATTTCTCATTTCCTAGCCTTGTTTGTGTGCTAGAGTGTTGTTGGCTTTTGAAAGGACTGCTGCTCTAATGACATGCCTCTCTTTAATATCATTTGGTGCATTTGTGAACATGCATTTTTTCAAAAGGATTGTGGCTTATTAGGTGGTGTGTATATATGCAGTGTTAAACATCAACAAAGATATTATATGTTATCTCTTATAAATGAATAAAATATGAGTGGCCGACTGATTCAAGCTTTGAAGCCTCATGTGCCCATGATCAAGTTTCCAACCAGAATCAATTGGACCCCAAAACTTCCAGAAGCAAGTGTGCCTTCCATTGCTGCCATCAAGTCTGCCAGACCAGTCCTTTCAAGTGATGCTCCAGACACCATTGAGGTGTTTAGAGTTATACCTAACAGATTCCGAAGACGTCCTGTTGCTATTGAAGAACTAGAGTATATACAGCGTGGTGGTCCAGANTAAATTNGCCTATTTGTGAAACACTTTAAATACTTGCATATTTATATAAGTTTTCTTTTATTTGCACTCAAGTATGGACAATTTCAAACCCTTGTTTAAGTATTATAAGCAAAAGTTAGAAAAACCATCATTTGGTGAAGTTGTTGACTTTAGCAAAAGTAGTGAAGAAATATCCAGTTATGACTTTGAAATTCCATGTGATGTGAGTCACCTTGGACTAAGAGCAAGTAAAACATGGAAGGTGCTTGAAGCTGTGTCTGGTTCTGGCCTTTATTTTATATGCAACCCATTCTCTGACTATGGCCGCAAGTTGTGGAGCCGCAAATGTCTTGAAACCTTTTGCATGAAACCAAACAAAACAAATTTGGATGAAGCAAATAGCTTTTACTCCAAGTCTACTTTTGATTCTCTATGGAACACGAGTCCTGGTGATATTGCCTCTGCTCCTGGCAGTTGCCTCCGAACAAATTCAGGTTTGTACTTTAAAAATGTGCCCTAATGTTGGCTTCATTAGTATCTTTTCATATGCTTCTTAACCTGTTTTTTGTCCTGGGCAAGCTGCAGTTCAGAAGTCTACTGTTTTCAGGAAATTGAAGCACCCTTTTAGTCATCAAATATCTCCAGGTCTACTCTAGTCTGGAGTGGTGACACTGCACAGGGCTTCAGCTATGGATTAATTAATCTCAGCTGTGCAAGGCAATCATTTTAGTTATAGCAAACCAATATGTGGAAAATTTTCCTTCACTCTTGCAGTTGAACATGGCCCCCAACATACTGACCTTTGCTTGGGATTCTAGGAAATGTGAACTGTGGTCTAGTGATGAATAGGCAATGCTGTAACCGTAAGCCTTGCCAAGGTTTGCTTTGGAATTTTTTCAAAGTGATGATCCTTTCGTAGAGGGTTTGGCATACACATTGCTTGTTATTCCCTACTATGCTCAGTTTTTGTAGAAGTTGCTTAAAATGTAAGAAGTGATGAATGCTTGTCCATTTCAGTGAAAGATCTTTGGGTTCAGCTTAGATTGTATAATTTTTCCTGACTTCTTCATATTTGAAGCAGTATATATTAATGTGATAACACTGTGCTTTCTGTAAATAAGACATGCAAACAACAGATGCTTTAATTACGTTTTCTTTTGAGATTGTGTCATACTGGATAACTTGTATCAGGAGTTGCACCTATAAGCCATGGTAGTATTTTCATTCCCATGCCAAATATGGCAGGTTTTGCAGCTACTACTCCTTCATTGTGATTAATTTGTCTATTGCTGCACATGCACATTAAAACACAAATAAGTACATCAATAATGCAAACAGGTTGTTTATTTTCAAAAAATATATAAAGTTTATTTCCAAGAATTGAACACAACCCCAGGAAAAAGCTGCCAAGCAAATAATGCTGACATACTTCCGATTGAATATTCAAATTAAAATTTATACTTCAGAAATGACAGTAGAAACCAGGGCTGTTGAGCCTGAGCCAGAACAGAAATATCTGGCTCCAGCTTCAGGCATCTATATTTTTTGGCTCTGGCTCCAGAACGATTTGGTCGATTGAAAACCATAAACCATTGTACTTATATGCAACCCATTCTCTGTACAGTACAACTTGCCCCACAGACTATGTCTGTGGAACCAGAACCCAAATTTTAAGCTCTGGGTCCAGCCTTCCAAAATCATGTGGGCTCAGCCTCCACAGTCTTGATAGACACATACAAGCTTACAACAGCTTTTGTGAGACTTTGTTCATCAGAATAATTGCAAATTTCACTAATAAGTTTAGTATGGCAACCCTTGCCCTTCAATGTAAGCGAATGAGAATTAGAACTTGACTATATTCTGAAGAAAAATCCAAACCTCAAAGTGTATTAAGGAAAATCAAAACCATTTCACAATTTTGCTTAAAAGCATTTTAAGACTTTTCAGAAAGTAGTGGTGGTAGAGTGTTCAATGTTTTCACCAACGTTTATACTGCTTGCACATTTACAAGGGCATTGATGAAGCTTCTTTAAACTTTTATTAAAGTCTCTGGAGTTAAACATACCACATTGGTAATTGGGTATATGTGCTTTAAAGGACTTGCAGAAAAATGTGGGTGCAACATGATAGATATTCTACTGGCCAGTACAAATGTCAGTGCATATGGAGTTTACTTGACAAGTGAACTTATTTGCTAACATTTAACTTGTTAAAGCACCTCTTTATCAATAACAGTACTTGATTGTCCAGGGCAGCTGGATTTTCTGAAGACATTGCCTATATGGAATCTGCGTTGGTCAACCATTGGCTATCATCATGATTGGGACACAAAAAATTATTCAGATAACAACAAATCTTTGTTTCCTGATGATCTGAACGAAATGTCCAAGTTGTTTGCTCTTGCTGTTGGGTGTTCTGATTACATGGGAGAGGTAATCCTGTAGTGTGTTTTTCTTAACTCTCCTTCTACCGAAACATCTCCAAATGCCAATATTACTAAACTCAAGTTAAACCAGAACGGAGTTCTTACAACCAAGGTTGCGGAGTCGGAGGTGTTTGGGCGGAGTCGGATACCTAACAACATTGGGAGTCGGAGTCGGATTTTTTTGTCCGAGTCCGAATGTCCAATTGGATCATTTTTACGTCACTCTCCTAAATTGGAAATTCCTGTTGAAATGGTACAATTTCTTTTGAAACTTTTGTTGAAACAGATTTCTTGCTGTGTACCAGGATTTCCATTGATTGTAACAGCCAAATTTAATTCTCTTGATGTTAAAGAGTCGGATATTTTACCTCCGACTCCGCAACCCTGCTTACAACTACCAGTATGTACGTTGCTTAAAGCAGTATGTAAAATATACTGTTGCAAGCTCTCCGTTGGCGATGCGTTGAATGTGCGATTCACCACGAATGGGATGTGTGCGAAGAACAACACCCATATATGTGGTGCGAACAAGCAATAACAGAGTAATATCGTCGGGTGATCTATTGTTGCTTGTTGCCACAGTGTGAAGCTTTGCGCACTTGCCGCTTGGGCTTTCCGATCGCAACAATACTACCAGGGTGTTTAAAGCAGATGGCGCTAATTTTTTTCACTGTGACCCAGATGAATAATGTAAGTTGCACAACCATTCTGTTCGATACTCGCTTGCAAGCTAGAACAAAAGTTCTAGGAAGGAAACAAAAAACTGATTAAGATTAGCGTTTGCGTGAACTCTCATTTCCTAGCTTGCGATTTACCAAAAGCATAAAGACAACCAACATTTTTGTCAGGTTATTGCGACAGCCGGCAATTTTTGCAAAAATATTTTTGCCCCATGCGTTTTGAGCGCAACATCATATATATCTAATTTTACAAATTAAGCAGCAAAAATTACAGTTGGATTTATGAAAGTGTGCGCTGACTCCCTCTAAGTCCCGCGTGCCCCACTTTTTTGCAACGCCATAACTCGCCAGCCGATTGAGCTAAGAGAGTTGTTCAAACCATCTATGGATCGGCAAGTCTTGTAGTTGAGATTGAAAAAATTTTTTTTCGATTTGGGTTTGCGGTTCTCTGGGAGGGACGCCACAAGTGTGGGTGTTTTTGCGTTTTTTTGGCCAACTTTACCCGACCCTGGTGGGTGCCAATCTAATGAGCCAATTTTTTGCTCAAGGTTTTTTGGAAACTAAACTATCATCCAAGTCTTTAGAACCCTTGATTGGCTTTCTAGCATATCTGGAACCAAAATTATGACCCAAAACCAATAAATGATAAAAATTTCTACCCCCACAAACGCTAACCTGGGGTGTATTACACCTATATTATGTATGGCCATAACACACCAGCAACTAGCTAGAGCTAGAGAGCTGTTCAAGCCCTCTAAAGACTCGTGAAGTCTTGTAGTTTAGACTGCAAACAAATTTTAAGCTTGGGATGTCGTTTTTTTTGTTGATGTTTACATAAAGAGAGGATGTTTATACATATTTGTTTACATTTGGATGACGCCATCATCCCCTGGGAGTCGACCAATCGATCCGATTTCGTGGCTCAACTTTAATTGGATTCTAGGCTATAATACGCGTCTTTAGAGACTTTGATCGACTTTCTAGCGTTCCTGGTTCCAAAATTATGGCCAACAAAACGCAAATTAATCAGGGAAATCCCTGAAACTTACCCAGCAAATTCCTGAAATATTTGGATTTTTTTGGCGTAACTTTGGAACCAAAAATGCTAGAAAGTCAATCAACGGCTCGAAAGACCAGTATTATAGCCTAGAATCCAGTAAAACTTTAAGCCACAATATCGGCTCGTTGGATCGGCCGATGACGTCATCAAAATAACCGCAGAACATACCCCAGTCATGACCCCATGGACCCCAAACCCAAAACTTATAATTTTTTTTTATTCTGAACTACAAGACTTCGAGGGTTTGAACAGCTCTCTGGCTCAATCTGCTGCCGAGTTATGGCTTACTAGAGCTTGGCCAGAAATAGCTAATGTTACATTTTGTGAAACTTTTTTATGTTTGTCGAAAACTGGGTTTTTGAGCCATAATTTTGGTTCTAGATATGCTAGCAAGTCAATCAAGGGCTCGAAACACGCGGATCAAAGCCTAGTTTCCAAAAAAACTTGAGCCAAAAATGTCTCATTGGGTTGGCGCTCAGGGCCAGGTAAAGTTGGCCAAAAACGCGAAAACATCACCCCATTTTGACGTTTCCCGTAGAAAGCCCCAAACCCAAAATGAAAAAATGTTTTTTTAATCTGAACTAGAAGACTTGCTGAATCCGTGGAGGGTTTGAACAATTCCCTATAGCTCAATCAACTAGCGAGTAATAGCGTTGCAAAGCATTGCAAAATAATGTTGCCCGTGGCACTCATCGTCAAAACATTGTTTAGATCACAACATTCAATCGGAGAATTGCTTGAATGTCGTAATCTAAATAACTTCATTAGTTGACCTAGTTCGATGAGTGAACGTCGCATTGCTAAAAATGTTTTGCAAACGCATGCCGTACAGAAGTGCTTTTGGTTGTATAACTTAGTAAAAGATAAACTTACATGCTACCGGCCCGTAGTATGATAAATCCTACAGTAAGACATGTCATAAATAAATCGAGAACTATTGAAACTCAGTTGAAACTGAAGATAGATGACGCGGAACTAGCCATCTGACATTAGGGAATATGAAAATAGCAGCTCAGAATGATTAGAGAAAAGGGATTAATCAACATCAGACAGTTTGGTATAAGTCACGTTACTCGATGTAATGTGTGACATACTAGTTAGACTCTAGACAGGGGTGCGGAACTTATGTACTAATACGGGCCGCATTAAATTGCGGAATGTCACCAGCGGGCCACAAACAATAATGAATTTTAGCTTAAAATTCTGTCTTCACGTTGGTGAGGAAAAAAGGAGAGAAACCTGAGGAGCGAGAGACACTTCTTTTGACTTACTGTCGAAGTGTATGCTGATCATGGAGTTCGTTTCAAAGCGATGTTGTGTGCTACTTACGTGACGAAAAATCTGATGCGGGCCATGTTAAATGTTCACGCGGGACGAAGGTTCTCCACTCCTGGCCTTTGTTTCTTATTCTTAGCAACGCATTTCAATTTAAGCATTTCTGTTTTTTTAGCACTGTCAGTGAAAAAGTAATAATTCAATTATTTTACTCTTTGCAGGCGGCGATTATTAATTATTATCATGTTGGATCAACGCTGTGTCCTCACACCGACCATTCTGAACGTTTTCTTGGCGCTCCACTGGTCTCCATAAGTTTCGGATTGCCGGCTGTGTTTCTTATGGGAGGTAGTAACTTTTGTGCTGAGACAAAACTTATATTTGTTCAGATATTCACGCCAGAGTTGTGGCTTAAATTTGTCAAAATGTTTCGGGCCTACATGCAAAACTTTTTCGCAACGATGGAAACTTTTGTTACCTGTTACTTTTGAAGCAATCAAGTTGATTAAATCTTCAACAAAAACGATTAAATGTGAATTACTTAGTCGTGTTGACTTTGCTACGTCACCAATATCCCCGCAGTTTCGTATAACTTAACTCGTTCGGTAAATTTGGCTTTCGGACCTAAATCGGGCTTCACAAAGAAATGTCGGGCTGGAGCCAGGTTTGGGCTTCCCGTTTACAACTTTGATCCATGCTGTCCAATGTGTTTGCCATATTCAAGGTTCACATGTCTTGTATTAGCAACAACCGCGCTTCTCCAGCGGTACCCGGTGTTTATGTCGGCTGGCGAAAACATTTACTGCTGCGTGGCCCTCTTAACCAAAAGTTGTTATCAGCTTTTTGTGCTTCACCGCGATTGTGAAGCAATAAATAGTTTTGAAGTCGACAGAACGATATGAAAAGGTTGTTTCAGGTGCTGTTAGTTTTCTGTACACGCTGCCCTCTGCCGTTATGTGTGCTATCGCGCAAGTTATGGACTGTGATTTTATCGCTCAAGTTATGAACTGTGATTTTCGGCGTACAGGTCTACGGCTTATCGTATCAGAAAATCAGAATGTTTGCTAACAAGACAACTAGTAAACTCGAATCGCACAAAACTAACAAGGATTAAGTTTTTACTATCTTGTTTGTATATTCGATACATTACTGTCACCTGAAGGAGGAGCAATTCTCGACAATATTGCGTTGTGCTAAAGAATCTGGTGTCTCTTCGAAACTCTTCTAGATGGCCCTGCCGTCTTGTCGATATGAAAAAAGTTGCTTTGCAAACACTTTACAGTGCGAGAGTTTTAAATATTTCCGAGTATAAATGCCCTTAGTAGATTTGTTTTTAGATTTGTTTTATCTTCAACTGGATGAGGATTAGTAGCAGTGTATTTACTGGCCACAGAATCAATTCACTTGGGTTTGTTCCATCTCAGGCAAAACCAAAACACAGAAGCCAACCGCTATGCTTGTTCGGTCTGGTGACGTCATGATCATGACCGGCCAATCCCGTCTCGCCTTTCACGCTGTGCCAAGGATCCTCGATTGTGAAGTTGAAGTTGAGCGAAGAGACCCAGTCGACTTGTACTTGGCTCATTCCAGAATCAACATGAACATTCGTCAAGTTAACAACAAACCTGATAAACTGGCTTCGACATGACATGAATTTCAAATAAAAATGTTTGCATGGGGTGTAGTGTGAATTAAAAAGTGAATGTGTAAATAACCAGAAGCAGGTTTGAATGCCCTTTGATGACGTTGCACACTGAAGTACGAATCCCCCATTGGTGCCTGAAGTTCCGCACAGCGCGCATCTCCAACTTCAGTTATCATCACTGATGACTCTGTTCGGTAGGTTTATTCAACAAAAGCGAGTTTTCAGCAATAAAATGGCTTTTAATTTCAATCAGCTACGCGTAAAGCCGCACCGCGGCTGAGAGGTGTAAAACAAACAAGAATTGCAGCAAGAATGTAACTAGTTGTGGTGCATGGCAGCAGGAATTGAACTCTGCACCAATTAGGCTAGATCTTACGATTTCGACGGAAGAGGCATGTGAAGCACTTGATGGCTCTTTCGACAGAAATATTAAGAAGCACTGCTTACTACAGCAAGTTGACGTAACAGCGGTTGGCCCAGAGTTTAAAAACAACCTTTAAATTTCTATTGCGTTCGCACAAGCACAGTGACTATATTTCGCTAGTATCACACTCACGCAAAGATCACCTGCACCACAGAACACTCAATGTATTTTTTTTTTAAGTACTCCGATGATTTGATTATCAAGTGCTCCGATACTAGCAACACTTAGCGCAGTGCAGCTAAGAAAAAAGGCAGGTGAACAATGCGGAAATATTTCTTAACTTCTTCGAAGACTTGCAATACCAGACCGTAGGCTTGTCATACTCTTCAGCCTGCAGTCGTACGACTTACGATCGTTGCAGAACTGGGTTTAGCAGCAGTTTTAACATGCGTTGTTCCTCACATCTATTAATAATGCTTGACACAACTTTGTAAAATCTGTGATATGAGATCCTCCCGGGGAAATTCAGTTAAAAGTCTTCAACAAATGTTTTTAAGCGTGTCAAAAATATTGATTTGCTCCAGATGAACGAAAAGGCATTCTAATGCAGAGCTTCTGCTTTTCAAACCCTGTTACTAGGCTTTTTGCGAATGAGTGACATCGAGTTAGTCTTGAAGTACAAATATCTTGCAACATGTATTCTGAAAAGCATTCAAACATGCTTTTATGGGCCGTTTTATGGTAGAAACTGTTCCACCTGGTAGGCTTCACGTAACTGCCAGGCTCATCTGTTCGATAAATCAATAGCGACGTTCATTTTACCTGCATAGTTTGTTAATCTTTTCGAACATCTGGAAAAATTAAGTAGCAGCAAAGCTTATTTCAGGTGTTGTTTCAGCTTCAAATCCAGACTGAAACAGCCTATATCGTTCCCGTTCGGGAATTCATCTTTGGCACTCAGCGAAACCAAGCTTTGCACCCGCTTTAATGTTTCTTCATTGTCTTGTGGCAATTTATGCCAAATCGAATTGTTTAATCAGAGGCACAAACTTTGCTTTCTAAGACGAACAATCAATTCCCAGACCAGCTGGATTGTCACCTTCGGTCGGCAGTTGCGGAACCAGATTGAAATGCTGTGACTATTTGTGAGAAATCCAGCATCCCGTAGTGGTTTTCCAAACCCGTTTGCAAGTATTTCCAAGCATGCCTTGGCGTTCGTCGAATGTACTGTAAGAAAAGAAAGTCACGGAACTAAAATGCATAGCAATAAATTGATTGTTATACCGGGACTCAAACCATTATGCTAAGTTTCAAACGCCCAACCGCCCGACACTTGAAAATGTGGTTGATTTTTTAATCTGAAATTGATTGCACGTAGCGTAGACCTATCCACAGATACGCCTGGTTTCACGCAACCGTACAACTTTACCAAGGTTAATCATTAATTATTAGAAAAAGCACGCAGCGGAGTCATTTAACTGATTGCGTCACTGTTTGAACTTTGCTCTTGCGTGCCACTGAAAAGAGATTGCGCGATATTGATTGCTTAACTGACGCAAGGTTGCCTGCTTCTTGGAGACTAAACTTGCTTCAAAATATGTGAAAGTGAAATCAAGGAGCTACCAACCAGTTATGGCTTAGGTTGCTGCGAAACAAGTCTCTGAAACCAAAGGATCAGATGAAAATATTAACAAAGATTCTTTAACATATTCGCTATTGGAAAAAAAATAAAGTGATAACAACTTGGAATCTCTTCTGGACTTGGGTAATAAAACACGAATAGGTTGCTTGTGAAAGGTGCGTAAAGATCCTGCTCTAGGCACCGCACTCGCTTTTGCAGCAAAAACAGATGACCACGATAGTGAGTGGTGGTGGACGAGAATGCATTATTGGATAAACCTTTGCTTCAACGTGAAAGAAAAACAAAGTGGCAGCCATTCTGCGATATTTTGTAATATTTAGAACACCGTGAAATTTGGAATTCGCGCGAAGTTGTACATGAAACAAAAAGTTGCCTCTTAAACTTCTTTATTTTCAACTTAACCGAGTTTCGCAAATAATTATCAAAACTCACAGACAAAGTATATTGAAATAAATGATGAAACATTTGTGATTGAACAGACTTTGTCGTCAGTGGGGGACAGTGGTTTCTGGCATCCCATTTACAGTTACTGGCCCCCATTCGTTCGTTGTGATGACTTTCTTTCAGTATTTCGTTCCAAGAAGGCCCGCAACCAGAGGTCAAGCGGGCAATTTCCTCAAAAATTTTCAAAACCATGTTTAGTTGTAAGGTACAACGCCAAGTTGTAATTATTTTTCCCCTCCACAAAATAGTAAAATAGCAAATCACAATCCTTTCGCCCCCATCCCCGAAATTATCAGCTGGTTGCGACCTGGTTCCAAGTGACTGCTTTTCTGTTCCTGCCAAAATACGCAGATCGTGGCGACGCGCCTAGTTTAACCTAAATAAAAACCGATCTTTCTAAAATTTTGAACTTACGTTGTTTTGCATTACCAAAGCAGAAAATGCTCGACATTGTAGATAATTTCATGAACAACATTTCCAGATTAAAATGTAAATTAACTAAAGTTCGACACCTTTCAACAAAACCCAATTGCACCAACTGACAAATTACGTTTGTTGAACACACGTCGCAAACAGTGTTTGTTAAGGTGATTTGACAGACCGAAACGGTCTTTCCTATTTCTCCAACGACCTTTCAAAACACATGATAACCTCGTTTTACGACCAACTCGGTGAAACAGGCACTCCTATGACGGTCGCTTTTTGTCAGTACCGAGTAAACTTCACTGTTTTTGTATTCTGAGCAGACTTGGACAACTAAATAATTCTAGTTCTCTAATTCGCTGAAGTAGAACGAAATGACGGTAATTCTAATTTTAATCTAATTCGCTAAAAGCGTCAGCGCTCTAATTTTAGTTTTAATCTAATTTCCGATTTTGCCAAAAATGCTAATTTGTCCAATGGTATTTTTAAAGATGAAACGAGAATCCACCCTCGTGCAAGGGAAGTGCGACAAAATTGTCACAAGTGCCACGCCGCCATCCCATCACTTGAAAAGCGAACAGTAAAAATAGTCCCGTCGCTACGGGTGGGCTGTGGTGGGCTTAGCCCCTCCCAAACAAAGCTCCAAGCCCCCCCCTAAATTGAAATATGAAACAATATAAATCAGTGATTTTATCAAATTTGAGAATGTCAAGCCTCCCTTCACAGACGCAAAGACCCCTACTTAAGACTTTCTGGCGAAGGTTCTGAGTAAAAACTCGATGAAATTTCTGTGCGCATTCACAGCTGCAGTACAAACTACGTGACCTTATCAATTTATTATTATTAAGTCACATTGCCTATCCACTCACACACGGAGAATTCATAACAGTCATCTGGTACTTGCGACAGTCAATCAGCTGTGATGTTTTAGAGCAGGGTCTCCAAACTACAGCTGGCGGGCCAAGTCCAGCCCGCGAAGACATTTTGTCAATAACGAAAAAAAAAGTTTTACAAACAACTTGTTGATTTGACAGAATGTAACGTATCCCGAAACAACCAAATTGCGTAAGGTGTCCGGCACTTGATGTTGTGCAATTGTGCAAAAACTTATGTGCCCCCAGACAAACAGTGTGGACAAAACCGTTTAGGGTATTGGAAAAGTGAACACTGTTTCCCTTGAGGCTTATCTGGAGGCTGCTGCTCAAGAACTGGGTATGACAGCGACATGGGCTCCGTCGGAACGAGTCTGTAGCTATGCAGACGAATTGTACAGCAAGAAACGCGCCAATCTGGCCGTACGAATCTTTTCTATTCTCATGCTTATGAGAATGAATCTACCTTTAGGCATGAATTGAACTTGGTTTAAAGTCGCTTTGATTTTTGTCCACTCCACGTAATTTTAATTTTAGTTCAATTTCTGGTTTTCGAAATTCCGCTGATTTTAATTATAATCTAATTTCTGACAGCTGAGGTAGTTCTAATTTTAATTCTAATCTAATTTAGAAAAGCTAAAAAATTCTAGTTGTCCAAGTCTGATTATGAGGAACATCAGCCAAACAGGCACCTCACTATTCACAAATGTGACCTCGATGTGGGCGACCAAAGTTAAATTTTTACCTTGTACAGTAAAGCGACGACATCATAGGCGTAACCAGGGGGGGCAAAGGGGCCATGTCCCCTCCATATTTTTAGAAAATATAGTCGTTTTATGCTTTGAGAGGCGCTTTTCCAAACAAAATAGTGTTATTCGCCCAAAAACAAATATTTTGGCCCCCCCAAAATTTTGGGCTGGCTACGCTACTGGACGACATTTAAAACCTGCGTAAAATTTTTCAACGCAGCACCAAATGCGTTGGAGTTCTCCATTCAATATCAGCGCTTCAATTGCACAGTCGTGTTTGTTACGTAATATTGCCACCCAATTGTGATAATGTCAACCAGAGATCTCTGATATAATATGCATTAGATATAATATGCGCAATTTTTGTACGTGCAGGTAGTGGTGTAGGAGGCGAGGGTGCAGGGGATGCAAGAGCACCCTCAAAAGTTTTGATTTGTCGAAACTCTGGGCAAAATCCCTGAAAATCTGGGCAAAAATGGCGACCAACGTTGTTGTTTGATTTCAAAAAATGGCGTCCAACGTTTGTAGAAAAACACATGATGACCCCTCTTTTGGAGGTCATACGAAAAAAAGGTCTTTATGGGAGAAAATAGCACAAAAACGTTTCGGGCAAGTTTGGTAAAATTCGGGCAAAATCCTTCACACCCCAAAATTTTGCCTGCTCTACACCTATGCGTGCAGGGACCGAGTTTCAGGGGGACTCCAACTTTGGAACAAGGGGGAAACAAAATCTTTTTCCTCCCAGTATTTTGTGATAAAAAGTAATTAAATTGTACAAGTTTCGCTGCCAAAGGATCTGTGAAGTTCAATGATGCAATGTGCCGTGTGTTTGACAAAATTTAAATACTATTCTGATATACATGACAAACAACGGCATGATTTAGACGTACTTTTGGGTCATTGTACGGCACAGCCATACAGTTAATGGAATGTCAGAGATGCATGTTTGTTAATTGGAATTGCGTTATGTCACTGCCAATTATTTCAATCTCTGAGATACATGTTCATAAATTCTACTTTTAATGTATTGGTTGTTTTTTAAAGAATAATTGAAGTGTCGTGTTTGTTTATCTACTTTGACAAAGAACTGTTCAAGTGCTAATAATAAAGTTTTGTATACTTAGTAAAGAAGCAAAAACGCAAAAACCAAGTAATCATTTTCAAGTACTATGCACAGTACTCTGTGCAACTGCCATAATACCATGGGCGTAGAGGGGCGCACTTGGGCCATGGTCCCTAAACATCATTTCCATAAATTGCCAGTTTTACAAAAAGGTCGTATTGCGGTTGAGTGAACATGGTGAGGTAAACGAAACACAAACAATAATATTATGTTTATGTGATAAACATAAAAGCAAGAATTATTATCTAATGGGAATCCCATTCTCACGAAAAACCGACTGAAACGCAACTAATAGAAAGGTTCTCTTTGGAAGAGTCGTACACAATATAGGTTCAGTAAAGTTGTTCTCAGTTTTGAAAGAAAGCACTGCTTTGCAGCAACATTTCAAACTACGGCTACTTTGTTTGGCTCTTGGCCCTAGCAATTAGCTCATAATGACAAAACAAGTTCAGGAACTGGACACCTGATGAGGTTATGGCAACTGGGGTACGAAATAGTGTTTCCTAATTTTTATGCGTTATATCGTTCATGCGTTGTTTCGATGAAATTAATCCTGATAGATGGGAACTTTTTTCGTTGCATGAGTGAAACTGAATGTTCCGCAAAAACTGCACTGTTAATAATAAATAATTCGTAAGTATACAGACACTTGCAAGCCAACCCAGATCATCGGGTTGACTTTCACAACCCTGAGGTCATTGGCAGTGACAACAATGGGCGACGGCTGCA
>JGI24158J21664_10007717_pt1 | contig 14310 bp, 4 predicted proteins | sample Ectturendosymbi3_FD_21664 | JGI IMG/M metagenome (IMG submission 21664) | reverse complement strand
AAGTATTATTTACCTCACTCCAGAGCCGTGGTGAGAATCGATTGTGGCTTCGTTTCCGCAAATACACAACCATTTTCACATTTTGTATAGAGAGGGTGGGTAAAACATCCGCAAGTTTGTAACTTTTGCATTTCAGAAGCGTTTAATGAAATAAAATCCAAACATTTTTCAAACGAGTATAGGTATTCTAGCCTTTGCGTTAACAGCTGCATACGTCAATCAGTCGCTCAAAACTTGGATAAGATCCACGTGTTTTATGCGCGCAAGTTTTGTAGACCAACTTCGGGATTCCGTGTCTTGAAGCGAAGTTGCTACTCGGCTTCGATTGAATCTGTGTTGGTGCACATCAGAAGTGTGTAAATATAGAAAACGCAATCATAATGACGGTCACAATGACTGCTTGCTCAACTGCAATATAGGCTGCAAAAAACATACTGCAAGTCTTGCTCTTAAACCATCGAGATTTTCACCATCGGTCTTGCACGAGCGTTTTATAAGCAAATGGTGGCTTTCATCCAAAATAGAAACGTGGAAATTTACTAAAAACAAATTTGAAAAACTTGTCAATTCAATGAAGATTGACTTCTATTTTCCGGTTTAAATCTGAACATAATTATTCAGAATAAAAGTGCCAGAAAAATGCACCTTTTGTGGATGATGTTTAAAAACAAGGGGCATTATATATTTAAATGTTGAGACTTCACTGTTGTTTGCCCCCCCCATCAAAATTTCTGGCTTCGTGCCTGAACCGATGCAGCTGCATTGGGCCCCGCGCCTCTGGGGCCCCGCGCCATAGTGTTTAGGTAGATTGTTCATTTTTTCCAGATACCGCTTGCGCCCGAGAATTCAGTTGAAAAGGTTTACAAATCTCATTGTCAACAAACAACGCTCTCGTTAGAACTAGCGATAAATTTCCTCTATTATCGAATGTTAGTAAACGTGCTCAGTTCTCGTGTTAAGACTTTATATCTGTGCTCTACCATGGTCGCATAGCACGGTTGACTGAACACGACGACGTCATAAAACCACTGCTCAGAGGGCCCCCGCGCCCAGGTCTTGCATTGGGCCCCGCACCTGCTAGGGCCGGCCCTGTATAGACGTCTTTGGCATACTTCCAAGATTTCTCAAAAATTTGCCGGAGAGTGAAATTTGGTCAGTAGTGCTACGGCCAGGATGAAAACCTCACTGGGTATCAGTCAGGTTTGATTCAATTATTTCGCGGCATCTTTTTCAGGGCACTTGGCAACGTAAATGTTAATTGCTTCAAAATTCCCAAACAGCGTCGCGGGCCGCACAAAAGGCCCTCGCGGGCCATATGCGGCCCGCGTGTTTGAGACCCCTGCTGTAGACAGCTCACGCTGGCCACGAAAAAACAAACTTGACATGGTTAGCAAAATCTTTAACCGACAGCAAAGTGCGTAACTTATTGGTTAAATCATTCGGTGTAAATCAGAAAAATTTGTGCATAAAACAATCTTCTGGTACAAATTTTAGTCTTTTTACTGGTATATGTGGTGTTGGCTGATATTTGCGGTTTTAAATTGATTATCAGGTGATTCTCACCTGTGTTTGTTGGCCTGGATAAAAGCAGATCCATCGCCTGATCAACAGCATTGGGGGTGCCTTTAAGCTTGTTTGGGGAGGGTTCATAGTAGTATATAATAAATTCGAAAATGACTTCATGGTGGAGACCAGAGCTTGAGTTTGCAGGTATGTCCTGTGAATTTAAGGTCTCATCCTGTCTGTCCCTACTTTTTTTGAACAGTGTCATATATTTTTTATAATCTGGACAAATAAGATTGATATTTTTTTCTTGACATCAGCAGTCCAAAGTTCAAATATATGAAACCAGGGACGCTGGAGTAACGGTAGGGCAGGGGGGCAATAAAATTGTTGAGCGCAGTGGAAACTTATGAAAAACAAAAAAATCATTGCCAGTTATGCTTTTTTCTGTTCAGCAACAATTTTGACCTCAAAAATAATAACAAAAATTACAGAAAACCATTATAACAAAAATTACAGAAAACCATTCCGAGTTTTCTGCATGGGCGCATAACTTCAATAAATCTGTATGAATTCGATCCTGATAGACAATAAAATTACCTATGATACTATTATGAAAAGGCACATCCGCCCCATTGCTCCCCTTTCGAAAGGGCAGGTATCTGGACATGTGATGTGTCCATTTTCCCGTGGAAGCACTGCTGGGTGCATAGAGTGAGAGCATTGGAGCATAAAGTGGGAGTGTTGGAGATGAAGCAAAGCTGCAGACTGTACTGTGGCAGTCTGATCTAATGGTTCATACTGGTAACTTCATTTCGGCTGGTGAAAAAGAGCGCAACCATGATAAAGTATTTACGGGCCGCGGTAAATTTGTCATGCATTGACCCCTCCGCGGTGACAAAAAGGTTGGGGACCACTGCCTTAGGGTACATCTTTGAAATATTTATTTTTAGGTAAAACACTTTTGGGACACCAACAATGTTCTCAGTTATGTTCAACCTGTGAAAAACAGGGCCATCTTCTTCGACCCGCTTCAAACTTTTTGTGAATTATGATATAAAGCGATTTTAAACTATTGTGATTCCATGAAAGATTGCATAGTTCGACCAGCAAAAATTGCCACCTTTTTAGCCTACAAAAAATAACCACGTTTATGTGATACCGAAGGACTGTCACAAAGAACCAGGGGTATTTAACAAGTGAAGACATTTTGGCGCCCCCTATTTGACTGCCCCCCCCCAAACGCCTGGTCTGGATCCGCCACTGCCGGTAAATAAAGTGCTATTGCAGGAATTAAATCGATTAATCGGAATCGAGATGCTGACTTAAGATTTTCTAACGTTTTTTGGTTCTTAGTCACAATTTCCAGGGGGTCAAAAACCCGTTTTGCCCCTTCTGCGGACACTCATGAAAGTAGTCCACCGTATCTCTTGAAAAACAAAATGTCCTTGAAAACTTTCAAGTGATCTGGCAACCAGTGCCGTGGCAAGGCAGCCTCGTACCCCCCGGTCGGGGCCCATTATATATATTGTATTAGTAAGTTAGAGCCGTCACTTTTACTCTTCTGGTTTTTGCCCTCAATGCAGAGCCGGTGGATTAAGGATGTAATATCATGGTTCGTTAATTTCGAAAAAGAATTGCGGACGTTCGGACACTATAGCAGTTTTTGTAAAGTTGTGGTTACGTTAGAACAAGGCCAATTGTTAACAAAGTCTTGACCTTCCCCACTTAACTTCGCTGGGTTCGCCCTTGTGCGTTGAAATTATCGGGGAAATTTACGTCATAATGAATGTGCTTTGAAGTGTTCAATCGCTTTGTAGTTTGCGTACAGATAGAGAGACTAGGTTTCTAGTTCAATGTTAAAAACGTTTTCGTGAAAGTTGCTTAAGACAGGTTATGTAAAGTTGAAAGGAAGGCTATTGTGTCAGTTTATTATATATATATGTCTGTGCAGACTGTGTTAAGACAGTCTACTAAAGTTTCGGCCAGAAAAACCGGAGGTAATCTCGATAAGTTTAACGCTCGCTTGCTCGATCTTAAAAAGCCTCTTCAGATTTAATCTCACTTGATATATGTCATGATGAAGATGGATGGTGTCAGATTCCAATCAATTCGTTCTTATTATAAGTGAAGGTAGAGTGAGTGTTGGGAAGCAGTTAGTTCTACGCACTGCTTCCACCCATCAGCTTTTGGTGAAAGCACCAAGTTGATTACATTGAGACTGGCTATTAAACTGATGACGCTGTACAGCGACCACCAGGTGCTCTGTGATCGTCGGGATGCAAATGTCAAGCATTAATGAGACTGCCGGTTTCACATATTGTTGTATGCCAGGGGTGTGCAACCTTTATTACTGAAGGGCCAAACGCAATTAAACAGATTAGACCACGGGCCGCGCCTTCCTTTCACACAGGCTGTCTCGTACTAGTGACCGAAATAAAAATCCACTTTGTTGTGTTGCATTTGGCCCGTGGGCCGCAGATTGCACACCCCTGTCGTATACTAGTTCAGAGGTGGCCAACAGGTCGATCGCCGAGTCTCAGCTGGTCGATCGCGCCTGATTTTACAAGATATCTGAAAAGAACATTTTTCAATCAATATACCTTTTTATTGCATTTTATGACATTTCCTACTTGTGACTTCATTACCGACCGGTCGATCGCGAGTTATCAAGAAATTTTCTGGTCGATCCCAGTCGAAGTCAAGTTGGCCACCCCTGCTATAGTTGATGCAAGTACGAGACCTGCTATAGTTGGCCACCCCTGCTATAGTTGATGCAAGTACGAGAACTACATCAAACAGGTAAATTACATCATAAATAATTTTCTATCACATCACAAGAAGAGATATTTGTTTCGCTTTATTGATGATAACAACTAACAAGTGATAAAGTTAGTTTTCACTTATTTGCATGGGCAGTTCATTAAAGTTATTTTCTCCTATGTTGTACATTATTAGTTTAGCTTAGTTAGGTTTTGAAATAGCTCTGCTCAAGAGGCTAATTTGCAACTGGATCGAAAAAGCACGCATCTGCCTAAATGCTTGCTGATATCAAAGGGCCCCTTCTGGATTTTTTTGGGGGGCCCCCAACAGCCTTTCACACGGCTCTGCTGGCAACCCTAGTGCAGGGGCGCTTAACATCAGGCCCGTAACCAGCTTTGTACCCCAGGGGGGGCGAAGAGTTTTCCGAGAGGGGCCCAACTTTTTTTAACTCTGTCCAATATTTTTAAACTGCGTCCAACACATTTTTCCAGGGGGGCAAAAATTTTTCTAAGAGGGGCTTCGCTTCCCCTGGTTACGGGCCTGCTTAACATTCTAAAAATGGACAAAAACTGAACTGATTTATAGTGTTTCATATTTCAATTTGGGGGGTGGGCAAGCCCACCGAAGCGTGCCCGTGGCGACGGTGTCAGCAAAACCAAAAAAGTTAAAGGTTTGCCACTACTCAGAAAATGAAGATTGAAAATGTTACTCCATAAAAATTAGTGCAAACGTGATCAATATTTCTTGAGCACCAACAGTCGCTGTTACTCAGGATACACTTCAGAAAATAGGAGTTAGCTTGTATATGCACTATGCATTTCAATAGGTATTGGGAAAACGATGGTAGAATTTTTTTCTGCGCATATGATGTTCAACGTCTGCAAATAACGCAATTGCATGGCGTTTGGTGCTGAAGCAAGTATATCAGCGGCTTCTTTCAACTTAACTGATGCGTTCATCTCGCCTTCAGCGGCTATGACTTTAGCTTTAGCTTCTCTAGCTGATTCTGCTTCGGCAGCCATTGCCCGCTGCAACTGTTTCGGCAAACAAACATCTTTAATTTCAATTCGTTCAACAGCAATGCCCCATGCATCGGTGGCATCATCCAAGATTTCCATTAAAGTGTGTGAAATGTGATCTCTGTCGGTCAATATTTCTGCAAGGTTCTTCGTTCCTAGCACATTTCTTAGCGTGGTCTGAGCTAAAAACTTAGTTGCACTATCGACGTCTTCCACATTTGCAACAGCTGATGTAGCACATTTAACTCGGTAGTATACTACAGCATCCATGGCAACAGTCACACTGTCTTTGGTGAGGATTTCCTGCGGTGGAACATCAAAAGACTTCGTTCTCATGTCGATTTTCGAGTATTCGTCGGTACAAGGAATAACAAAAAAAATACCTGGTCCTTTTGCTCCACCCAAAAGCCTTCCTAAACGAAAAATAACCGCTCTTTCGTATTCTTGAACAACCTTCAAGCTGATGAAAATTGATATAGGGATAACAATCATAAACGCAGCTGCAAGGAACATAAGTAGATATTCGCAAATGTTTAAATTGCTGCTTTCAGAATAGTTGATTTGTTGCACCCTTCGAGATTGACTTTCCACCGTTGGTTTTCCACTGGATTCTTCCGAGATGGGTTCTATCTTTGATATCGTCATTAGTCTGGCTTGTGTTTGACTCCTTTACCACCTTGGTCTTTTGTGCGATTAAGTACACCATAAGTCGCGAACGAAAATTTACAATATGACCAAAGAAATCCAGGTAAAAGGTGGGGTGACAGCTAAAGCGAAGCCTTGAGTAACGATGGGACACTAAGCAACTTTGTGCCATTTATTAACAGTTTTTGCGTCACAATCGTACCTGTTAGGAAACAATGCGTTGCATCATACTTGCACAATTCGTCACGACCCAGAAAAGTGTTGCACTTTCTTTAACCTCAGTGTTGTATTGAACCCCAATGCTCATAATAAAAATATAACCATTTTGAGAAAACATTACTCCCACTGTTCACATTATTTAAGAAAACAAACGTTATGAATCAAGTAAGTGGCTCGACTTAGTTCGTGTTATGCTAGCATTAAATAAAATCAACTACAACCTCTTTGAAAAACTTTCTGAGAAAATTGTCTAAGCAAAGTTTCACAACTACCTTGTTAAAAATTGTCAACAGACCGTGATAGCTTTCAGCATCGCAGTGACATCAGTCATGTCGCTTGTATTAAACTGTTAATGTATTCTGCGGGTAGCTCAAAAACTTTCTGCCCATAGAAGTGCGTAAAATTGTGGAATGCAACACTGGATGGCGGGCGCGTAAACAAGGTGCTTTTGAAACAGGTGGCCAGGTGTCTGGCGTCTGTTCTGTGTAGACTGTCAGCGTCATACGCTGTAGCATGGGGTGGCTGGAAGCAGATTAGGCGTATTCAGGCCATTTCACCGCCAACTGCGGAAATTTGTCAGCACACTAGTTTTTCTTTTCCATCCTCATGTGTCACTGTAGAGAAGGCACAAGACAAAAATGGTTGAATTTCAGTTTCTCGTGTTTTTGTTCATAGTTATGAACTTAACTAAACTTGCGGTAGCCTTTTTTTAGTGTTTTACAGAGTTAGAAGAGGGCTACTGCAGTACACACAAGTAGCAAGCTAGCTTACTCACTGTAGTTAGTAGCCTACCGTGGTGGTAGCTAGCCAGTCTAGCGTTGGATAGCCTGCCAGTTTTAGCCATGCTACAGTGTGAGTGTAGTATTGTGTTGATCATTTAAGCATGCACTGCACTACGTGTTAATGTTAGTGTTACATATGTAGAAACACTACATTGTTATATTGCTACTGTGTAATGTTTCTTAATATTTATATGCAGGCTTGAGGCTACACTGTTAGTGTTGTTAGGCCTACAGCAGGCTATAAATGCTGCCTAGGCTAATGCAGTACTGCTAGTGTACCCTTGGCTTTACATAATCCTGTTTTAAGTTGTGAAAGACAACAGTAGCTTAAGATATAAATATGGGCAAATTTGAATTGGACTGCACTTTGCTTGTTATTACAGTAACTAAGACTAATAAACAAAACACAAATCCTACAAGGTCACTTTTTCTAGCAGCCTAATATTTTTAGTAATAATATCTGTACAACTACATGTTTTTTTCATACATGAGCATGTGTTTCAGTTTGACAGTGGTTACAGAACCGCCCCTGGATCTTTAGATTTGAAACCTTGTTCGACCGTCTCTTCTCTTGTGAACGTGACAGTAAGCAATGCATGACAAGAATCAGGGTTCCCACGCATTACTAAAAGTATTGAATTTCAAAATCTGATTTCAAGACCTTGAAAAAGTATAGCCAAAATATGCATTAATAAGTAGCCTATTGAAAAAGTATGGAAATTCTAAATGGAAAAGTAATTTGAAGTATATATCTGAGCAGAATTTTACTGAAGGCAAAGTATTTCATTATTTATCATCGATCATCATCATGCAGTGTTATCATATGCAATGTGCTAAATTGAGTTTCATGGTTAATAATTTAAAAAATGAAGAGTAGTAATGCTATTGAACTTTTTTAATTTAGTTTTGAAAGGGTTTTGAAAAAGTATGTAAAATGATTATTAAAAATGTGTGAGAACCCTGGAGAATGCAGTAAACTTGGTAGAAACGTAGTAAATATAAAAGGTAAACCTAACCCTAGTAAACATAAAAGGTAAACCTAACCCAATAAGTGTAGCCCTAAGCCGAAACTTTGGCAAGTTTCAAAAAAATAAAAAGTAAAGAAAAACTGGTCCCAATGAATTGAAATGTGCAACCAGTCACTACTATGAAAACCTAAGTTGCCAAGGTGAGAGGTGAACCAAAAACCATTGGCACAACAGACCTGAAATGCATCCGCTTTACTGCCAGGACGACGACACTTGAGTGACAAACTGACCACTTTATTCTAACAGCGTCATGTGAGGCGGTGCAGTCGAATAAGTTAAGAAATGGGAAGACCCATGGGTGGTTGGTTCCGTAGCATTTCACTTTAATTTACTTGGTGTTCAATATTGTTTCCATTGGTAAGGTTTGTGAAAGGAAGTGACTACAGATACGCTTGTCCTGACGCAATTCAAATAAAAGGGTCAGTTTGTCATTCAAACTGCGTGGATCTTGTAGCGTAACGGTTATGCGTTATGGCTACTATGCCAATGGTTTTCAGTTTGACTCTCACCTTGCCGACTTTCGTTGTTTTTTTTCTTAACTTTTTTTCAGGCTTAGGTGTTACATTTAGGAGTTAGTGTTAGGTTAGGGCTACGGTTAAGTTTAGGTTTAGGGTTTATCTTTTACGTTTTGTTTGTTTCTACCAAGCCTCCTGAACTCTAGTCGTGCATTAATGTTACGTCACATCACAGGTGGCATATTAAGTTTTCAAATTTCAAGATCCACAGGCGTATCCGTAGCCACTGTCTTTGTGAAATAGGATTAAAAACTTGGGTAGCTTAGGCTTTTTTCAGTTTAAAGCAATTGTTTTTCAATTTGACTTGCAGCATGCACTCCATAAAAATTTATAATATTTTGACTTGCAGCAGCAATAGGTAATCTTTTGCTGCAGCAGTAAATTCATGTATGACAAGCCTTTAAAACTAGGAGCATTTATTGAAATCTGTGGTCAACATCTTGCATAAACTATTTTTAAATATTAGGCAAATCCTAGGCTATGTGCCTTAACTTTTTTTTAAGAGAAGAAGTCAGACCAACAAAGTACTTTGCAGATTCCTCAAAAGTTTTTATTGATTTTATATATTATAAACTCAAGGTGATTTGGCCGTATCAACAACTAATACAAGTAAAAGCTCTCGTTGTTGCTTATTTGTTAGCAACAGATAGCCTTGCTCAATTTAATTTTGTTTAATTTAGATAGTACTAGTGTGCAGTATTTTTAAATTTACTGTCAACTTTAAACTGTTTAGCTATAGTCAACACCAACTGCTCTGTTTATCAAAGAAGCCAGTAAGTAGTCACTGATATTTTATTTATATCAGATGCAAAGAGAGTGCAGGAGTTAAAAAATTGAAAATATAAACTTTTGTAAAATCATGGTAACTTACGCTTGTGAAAAGTTTCTAGTTTAACTAATAATGTTAATTATTTCAGATCAACTTTCCCTTTATAAGAGTATATGCTCTTTATTAGTCATTTGTTAACCTTAAAGAAATCGTAAAACTTACGTATCCTACTGAATTATTATCTTAAAGTTGGGACCAGGTTTGCGGAGTTGTAAGGAGTCAGAGGTTTTTGGGTGGAGTCCGAGTCGGATTCCTAACAACACTGGGATTCGTTTTTTTTGTCCGACTTTGGATGTCCAATTGGATCATTTTTTAAATCACACTCTTAAATTGGGAATTCCTGTTGAAATGGTACAGTTTCTTTTGAAACTTTTGTTGAAACAAAGATTTCTTGCTGTGCACCATGATTTCCATTGATTTTAACAGCCAAATTTCATTTCCTTTATGTTAAGGAGTTGGAAATTTTGGAAAGGTCAGATATGTTGCCTCTGACTCCGCAACCCTGGTTGGGACAAATGGTTTTCAATTGTGGTGCTACCTTTCAAATGAATTAACACTAGGACTAATTTGTTTATCTAATGTTTTTTTCATGAGAAAACCATTGCATAAATTTTACAGCTGTTTGACTCTATGATGAAACAAGGAAAACATTTTTTTTATTTCTGCTGTTTTCCCTGATACCCACTGTGATGTTTTGTTATTGATCAGGGTTCCTACGGAGTCTTGAAAAGTATGAAAAAAAATGGTCATTTTCCAGTCTGGAAAAAACTTTTTGTTGGTCTGTTAGTATGGAAAAAGGAAATCATTTTCTAACATTAATCTTGTAGAGAAGTTTGGAATTATCATGGTTCTTAATTATATAATCTTCTAGAACACTGAAACCTTGAGTTGTTAATCTCTAAGTGCTTCTCAATCTTCACTTGAAGTTCATGATGTAACAACCATGCAAAACTTTTTTAATTTGATGTATTACAATTTTAATACATGCATTGAAGTTTGAAACATGATCCTTTTAGATGTGCTGGCAATTGCTTGGTTGCATTTTTATTGTAGGTGTGCTCATATCCACAAAGACTGAGTGTTAAAATTTGAAGAGTTTGAGGAATAATGCTCATACTTTAAAAACACATTTTGTTAATATTTTAACTCCAATAGTTAAATGCTTTAGGTTTGCTAGTTTTTGACCAGCTGTGCTCTGATATCATAAAATTTTGATGATTCAGTCTTGCACATATCTGTATTCCAGCACTGTGTCTCTGCAAAGGTGCTGTAGTTAAATCAATGAGTACATTCTTTTAATAGGAAATGAATTTCAAGTTACTATATGATCCTCAGTCCTGAAAATTGAAGCAGAAGCTTATAAATGACATGCTGAAGAACCAGAGCAAGAGTAAAGAATGCATGAAAACTGTAGTATGTGATAAATCAAACACAAACTGTGATAAACAACAACTGGAAATAAACTAGTCTCACTAAAGCTGAAAATTAAACCGATTTATGGAAGAACAACAACCAGCTTCAAGCAACATGGCGATGATTCAAATCATAGCAGGCATTGAGGCACATAACAAAACAGTGTGAAGCAAGAAGACAGCCTTGAGGTTGTGCATTTGACTGGTATACCCTAGGGCAGGGGTTAGCAACCTTTTGCTAACTGTGTGCCAACTTAAGATTTCAAATCATTCACGTACCTTATGTGTGAATTTTTGAATCATTCGTGTACTTTCTGTGTGAATTGTAACATAGTTATATGTAAAATGTGGAGCTTCTCTGTGCTATTGGAAATTGCTTGGCGTGCCAAGTGCGGCACGTGTGGCGTAGGTTGCCAACGCCTGCCCTAGGGAGGCCTTTAAATAGTAATCACCTAAAAGGGGGTGCAAAAGCCGGTAAATAAATTTCTAGATGTGACAGAAGTAATTAAGTAGTTAGTCATAGGAAATTGACAAAATAAGTTTTAAAAATACAATATTGCCAATGACAAAAAATGTATAATCAGCAGGAAACACATGTAACATTTAACACAAGGGAGGTTCGTGCGTTGTATGATAATTATAACAAAGACATCATATGAGTAACATAGCCTAGTGAATTGTTCACTGTTAGGTGATAAACACTCAAGTGTCAGTTTTCTAGACATTACATGAAAGTAAACTGTGCTCTAAAGATTGAGTTGGTATTCATTCATTTGCAGATCATATAGATAATTCAGATTGTGCTTTCCTTATTAAATTTAACTTTATACAAACCTGGCCTATCTCATTTGGTGGCAGTACATTCCATACCTTATTTAACAATGATGAGCGGCAGGCCAGAGCCTGAATATGCTCTTCATCGTGTCATGTCGAGTGAACAAACATATGATGAACAGTTAAAACAGTAAGTTGCTGTGTGTCTAAATCAAGTGTGTAAGCACAGTGCATGTACAAGAATGCATAAAGTACACAAACAATTAACAATACCACATACCCAAAGAGCTTATGGCAAAGATTTGTTTCAGCTGATGCAGATGTTGCCTAGATACTTCAGTCACATGAACTTTGAACCCATGAAGGTCATCGGATGGCAAGGCAGGTGAAGTGGTCTTTACAAAGGACTCCATCTAAAGTCCAGAAAGATTAGAAACTTTCCACAATTTTCTTTATACTGTGTGCCAGGTATGAAATCTGCAGTACCACTTAATAAGGTCATGGTCTGACCCAGCCTTGAGTTGAGCAAGTGCACTAACCACAAGTCTATAGTTGGTTTATTTGAGCGGTTCTTAACCTTGGTCCAATTGAACCCCAGCAGTTCGTGAGTCTGTTTCATAGGATTGGTGTAAGTCTAAGGCATAGTTCATTTTGTGTGGTAATAAAATATATGCACTGTGTTTTGAAAAAATCACATTTTATTTTTCTAGTTATGAAGAGTTCAGTGAATGCACAGGTGAACGTTGTGGGGTTCAGCACCTCCAAGAAGGTTAAAACTCACTGATTTATACAGACAAGCATCAAATATCAGTGGTTCTCCAGCAGCCTGTGTTTTCATTTGTGAATGTACAAGTACTAGTTATACTGCTTTTTTGTGCATTTTAGATTTTTTGTCGAATCAAATGAATTATGTCAAAAATGAAATTGAATAATTCCTCAAGGTATGTTTTAAAGCTATGCTCTTCCAACAACGCAACCAGGTCCAAGCGTCGAAGGTTAATATTTACACTACTTTAAAGTAATTTAAAAAGCTTTGAAGTTTTGAAGTGTTGTTGACAGTGACAGCTTATGTTTTGTCATGTGCTATTTTTGAAATGGAGAGATTCATCGAAACAATGCATCATAATTTGCAGTACCTGTATCAGTGTTTTTACAAGTGTTGCTATCATAAGCACACATCAATAAACATTATTATTGCTTGTGCTTAGTTACACCTAAGCCAGAGAACTTAAAGTCATGTAATTTGACAAGCACACGATCCAGCATAATAGCAGTTGCAACAATTGTCTGTGAGATCCAGCAAAGAAATAAAAATTGTTTGATTTTGCTCAAAATGCAAACAAAACTATTCTTGCAAATAAAGGTTATCAGCCTTTTGTATTTCTACATAAAATGTTGAAAGTATTGACATTTTGACATAGTGTCAACAACATGATTTTGGCTATTAATTGGTATCAGTGGTACTTGAGAATTGGTTTCAGCACGAATTTATTAAAACGATTTTTGTGCCACACAATATCATTGGAATCACCCTTGCAGCTTTCAATTTCAGCCACTAGTTTTGTGAATTACTTTCTACTTAGTTTTACATATCAAATTTGCTAAAGAGCTGGAAAAATCGTTTCTTTCGTAATAAGGATCTTTCTTTAAAGACATGGAACTATTACTAAAGGTTTTGTTTTTCTTGTAAAGACGGGTTTGTCTTTTGTTAATATAAATTTTGAGGTGATGTAATTTGCAAATTACTGTACGGAACAGAATTGGCGTTGTGTGTAGCATTGTTGTGAAATAGAAAATCCTTGAAATTCATAGCAAAATATAAACGAAACTTTCGATGTGCCCTGTTGCAATTTTTGATTTCAATTAGTTTTTGAAAGTTTTTCTCAAACCTATTATTATATCTTTGTCGTAGGTCCGAAGAAAGCACTGCGCCAGAAGAGCTAAAATCTGGCTTCCAGAAGATACCAGAAGTAAAGCGTGCAAAACATTCCTCTCATCGCGCATGTTTCAATGTATCAAATGATGAAATCAATGCATTTTTCAATTTGTTCGGTAGTGCAAGTTGATATAAATTTGATGGCTATATCGACAGGCTTTTTTGTATGCTTTGCAACTGGTAGTTTTTGCTGTTTTCAAATTTTTAGTTTGGTTTGGCTTAGCTCTTCAGTCCCTGTTATACTGCTTAATGATCTTCCTGCAGAATATTATAACTAGGGCAACCAATTTTCTTACCTAGAAACTTAAAATTTTGACTTTATTTTGACCTATAAATTTCCTGCGTTTGCAACTGCAAAATAATTCAGCCTTAGGTGTTGAGGTTAACCCAGAAGCATATTCATGCACTCTATGCGTCGAAATTTTAAAATATTTGGTTGTTTAACTTCAGGCATGATATATTATTGATAAGTACATAATTAACTACAGTAGAGTCAAATCTGAGAACATCATAAAGTTGAAACGTTGTATGCATAATGGATTGAGCATTTACCAAACCAAGTACTGTAAGACCACATTTCTTGCCTTACCGTGCCTCTCCTACACACTATTCAGTGGTCCAGTAGTGGGCAAAACAGCATTATTACACCAGAAGTCGCAACAAACCCACTATTATTACAGAATTGCAACTAAAATTGCAAAACATTTCAATATCTGTTGTTGTAGTTTCAATAAAGTATCGATGAAGAGAAAAAAACTCTGCTGGAAGAAAATTTTGACCTAATGATCAATTTTGACTTTTTTTGACCTAATAACTTGGGATTCCCTCATGGTATGAGCGTGAAATTTGGTTTGTGGACGTTTCATGAACTTTCAAAACGGCAGA
>JGI24158J21664_10007716_pt1 | contig 14310 bp, 12 predicted proteins | sample Ectturendosymbi3_FD_21664 | JGI IMG/M metagenome (IMG submission 21664) | reverse complement strand
TGAATATAAACAATCTGACTGCATCAAAGCGTGGAACAATACGTTGTTAGACTTTCTGCATCTTTCGAGAAACAGGTACACTTTTTATCTCAAAGGTAGAAATGTTATATTGAACCTGATGACTACTAACATTCGCCTGTCACGGCCCTGTTGTACAGTGCCCTGCATACAAACATTTATAAGCCCCAAACAATCTGTGGATGTATGCCTTCCTAAAATCACACCATAATTGTGATGCATACATGGGTGTACAGAAGGAACGAAAAAGTACATTTTTCACTGCATTTGAACATCGGGAAAAATAAGCTTTTGATATTGCAGTTGTGTCTGAATATCTTTGTCATCTGAAAGCTCAATATCTCGTGCAATCCCCAAATCTTTGTAGTGGCTAACAGATTTTAGTCTTTGTACACCCAGTGTCAGCAACAAGATGACCGTGCTTTTTGCCGTCTTAGCCTTAAACGACATACAAACAGTTGTGCTGCAGTTGAAAATAATTTCATGCGACTCTGCATAAGGCTGACACACATCTAGTATACTTTGCAATCCACGTACACTTGGTCAAAACACACAAATATCATCAGCAAACATCAAGTCGTTCAATAAGATTTTAACCATGTAACACTCAGCTTTAATGTTTAGTCATCATCTAAACACACAGCAAACAAGTATCGACTCAATACTCCCCCTTTTCTAACCTGATTAGTAACACGCAACGGTTCAGACAAATTCATATGTATAAATAGTTTGAAATGAATAATGTATAAACATATTTTACCCTTCTGTTGCTAATCAATCTTAAATGTACCCCTTCTGATAGGCAAGTGTATCATTAGGGGTACATGTACCCCAGTTTGGGAACCCCTGTCTTAGAGAATGAGGACTTGAGTCCAGATTTGGACTGTACTTGCCAAAGCTGTTGAATCGCCCTAACATCTAATCTCAACACCCCCTGGTGGGTATTGAACCACCACTTTAAGAACCCTTGGTCCAATGAAATACTTCCTTCCAGTAGTGTATAGAGATATTGAACTGTAATGTGTGTGCCTATTTTGCAAGAATTTTGTCCAGTTCATCTGTGCTAGTAGGTGGCATTGTTTATCTTACAGAACTGCCATCATGGAATTTGCTGACACGGTCTGACATCCACTATAGATTCATAAGGTATATCAGTGTGTCTAGACATTTCATAAAAATGTGTGAAGTGTGATCTTTCAATTGCAGACTGATATGTTCAAGGACCTTTCGTTTGGAAAGTACGTGTATTTATTAGTCCTTTGCAAGTCAAATTAGCTTGTGGTTTTAGCTGGATTCTGCTTTATATGGCCAGGTGTTCAGCCATTTTTGGAAGAAGGGTCTTGCTAAAATTTTTGCAAAAATAAAATTTGAATTAGAATAGATGTTGAATAAAATAATTGTGCATTATAAAGTAAAGACAAGTCTCGGGTATGTAACAAATATGATGTTAAATGTAGAATAATTTCCTCCTTAGCTGCATTGAGATGAAGCATTTTAAACTGGTGTTTTATCTTGTGAAACATAGTTATGTCAACTCCTTTTATATATGTTTTTTAAACATCTGTATCGCAACTTACTTTCACTATAACCCTCTATTTAGATCAGTGGTTATCAACATTTTTTCCACATTCCTCCCTTACAAACTGCAGATGCTTTCATTTCTTCCCCACCATATATAAATCACAAAAAACATCACAGAGCCTACAGAGGTGAGCATGGCAAACAAAAGAACAGGAAGTTGAGTTTTATTGCAAAATACGAGCTTGTCAAAGAAATCAATTGCATGAAACTTGCAAACAAGTTTTCATAAAAAAAAAATTGACAACACTGAGCCTCATATTAAGAAATTAACAGATGAATTCAAGTAGAAAAAAGTGTCATGTGACTCAAAGATCTCTGAACTTGCAAATGTTAACTTTTCTTGGTCAAAATGTCTAATTTGTTCATCACTGCACTAAAAGCACTTTCAACTAAGTACTTAGATGGAAATTACAGAAAGGCTCGGCCACCATAGTTAATTTGGCATAATCAGCACTGACTTGGGGATCCCAGCATATCAGTTGTTCTTGGATGCATGGTATGGTTATATTACCATCATTTTGCAAATGCAAAAAATGCTCAGCCATCAGTTAAATTTACCCCAAAAGCAGTGATTCCAATAAATTAATGTCACGTTAACTTCAAATGGTCAACGCTGGCGAGGGCATCAGTCGTGGTTCGTGGAACAAGAAGTACGGGCTTAAGGTATGAATACCGTACGCACAAACACTCATCTGAACGGCAAGGTAATCATAAGAAATACCTTAACTCAGTGGTTCCCAACCGGGGTGCCATTTAAGATACTTACGGGTGCCGCGAGCTAATGCGTTTTTTCAAGATATCATTAAAATACTATTTTTAAAAAGTCATCAGATCTTAAAGCAAATTGTTATGGGTTTGTTACAGGGTACCGCAAATCATATTTCTCTTCTGTAAGGTGCCCCAAGCCTGAAAAGATTGGGAAACACTGCCTTAACTCAGCATCTCACCACAAGCAACTGGACACTGCAGCACAGCGCAAAAAGAACAAAGCACGAGTATTAATCGTAAGCCAGTCTATCTGGAGGCCGCGATAGTCGACCGTAGCGAGGCATTGTCATATTAGGAGTTGACTATTGGAAAACATTCTGGTTCCTGAACGATTTGGCTTCATTTGTTGTCTCCTTGGAGGTCAATAAGCATTCGGCGGGTTCTTCCCACTTAGCCATGAGGCGTTTCCACAACGTAGGGCAGGGACATGTCTGCATGGTCTTTATCACACCTCAGTGACTTGAACGGTTGTCTGTAATCTGCACCTGGGTACCTGGAGTCAACTCGAACAATGCTTTGTAATCCACTCTATGCCTTTGGTTGTACAGTATTTAGCTGCTTGTCTCATTTCATCTGCTTCTTCGCGCTTTCTTCACAAGCTCGAATCTCCGCCATTGAGGAACAAGCTATTCCGGAATATTAGTCATCGAAGTTCGTAGCTTTCTGTCTACCATCACTTCAGGCGGACTACATCCGTATCGACGCGGTTTAAAGCGGTAGAAAGAGACGGGCCGGTTTACTTTCTTCAGTATGGCATTGCAACAGTTTGCACTGCACGCTCAAACTCCCTGTTACACTGTGGATACCGTGGGCTGAAAGTCACATTGGTGATCGAAAAATCGTTCATAAAATGAGCAGATTCAGACAACTTGTATTGGGGACCATTGTCAGAAACGAAAACCTCTGGTAATCCAAAGCGGAAGACTTGATATGATTGATCAGGGTAGCTGCAGTCGTGGAGCGGAGTGGTGCTGCTTCGATCCAACGTGAGAAATAACAAACTACTACCAAGTATTGCATGCCGTTAAGCTCAAACAAGTCGGAGCCAATTCTCTCCCGTGGACGGAAAATCCGTTTACTGGGCAAAAGATACTCTCGTCTATTGACCATGTGCTCAACACAGGTAGTTTTTTTACCATTTCTTCACTTCTTGACTAAGACAAGGCAACCAGGCCGCTCTGGCTGGCGATCGACATCTGGCTATTCCCAAATGACCCTGATGAATTTTCTCCAGGAAATCAAGTCGCATTGCGGGGTGTGACTAGCCTGTTCCCCCACCGAACAACCGTCATGAACTGTCAACTCCGTCGTTGAAAAGGAAAAATGGTTTGATCCACAAAGACCGTTTTGACTTGTCGGACAAACTTGTATTCACAAAAAAAAATACACAGGATCTTTGTTTTTGTTTCAGCAATCGTTTAACTCTAATCAGCAATGCGTTTAACTCTAGACGACAAAGCTTTGACTTGCATGCTCAAAAAGCAATCGGCAAGTTCAGCCTTTTTATCTTCTGCTGTCGGGGTATTCACTGGAGCTCGTGAGAGCGTATCGGCTACAATTAAGGCTCTGTCTGGAACATGCACAATCTCAAAACAAAGTACTATCAGTCTTGAGCTAAATCTATGAATTCTGGGATTAAACCACGGCCAACCCAGAGTTGTAAGTCGGGCCGGGTTCAGGCTTAAGTGTGTCAAAATGTTTCGGGCCGATTTCGGCTGCATACAAAATGTTTTCACAACGACGGTCACTTTTTTCGCCAGTTACTGTTGAAGGAATCGAGTTGATTAAATCTTCAATAAAAAATGATGAATTGTGAAGTACATTATTTACCGTGTTTGTTCGATTGTAAGCCGCTCTCGAACATAGGTTACCTAAGCGTCTGAGATACTCTCGTGTACTAGCACAGCTCACGTTTAACTGGCTACCCTGGTGATGATGCTTCACCATTACAACTGCCTTTTGTTCATCATAATCCCTCCTGTGATTGAGTGTGCTCGTGATGCTGAAGAGAATAGAATGCGAAAAGAGAGTTTGGTCACGAAACGTAGCCAAGGAAAAGCTGGGCGTATGTAGGCCTTTTCGATAAGATAAAGAAAAAACAATGCAAGCCGCCCTTAATTGTAAGCCGCACGAAGTGATGGAAAAAAACTTTGTAAGCCGCTACTTGCAATCGAGTAAATACGATAGTCACGTTTATTTTGCTTCGCCACCAATACCCCGCAGTTGCGCATATCTTGACTCACTGGGTAAATTTCGCTTTCGGGCCTAAATCGGACTTAAAAAATTAATGTCGGTTCGGGCCGGGTTCGAGCTACAACACGAGGCCCGTTTACAGCTCTGAGCTAACAGGTGCGAATTTTGTCTGAACCGCCCTTGTGTGATTAAAAAATTGCAATAATTTTGATGTGCTTGATTGTTTCTACGTCGTAATCTGTTAGAAATTACTTAAACAAAAAAATTTTGTTACTTGAACCCAGCCCTAGTTGCAGCTGAAGTTTTTTCAATTTTGCGCATAGCCTTTTTCGGTGTCGTTTAGGGACGCGAAGCAACTGAGACCGGATGCCACTCAAAATGTGTCTTGTTTTTGCAGAAGCACACTTCCTAACCAACAGTTTGTATACGCTTTATGTTGTGAAAATCTTCATTTGCGGGTGGCCCCAAACTAACATTGAGTCTATGCGTAGTAGCTCTCGTAGAGGGGTAGCCTGGTTGGCTAACTGACGAGAGAAATTACCTAGTTGGTTTGACATCTTCGGGGGTGGCGTGATCACTGTTGCTTTCACTTCATCCGGATCTGCTCGGACACCACTCTCGTCTGTGTCGTGGCCCACATACCTCACAGAAAGCTTGCCACTTTCACAACTTTTGTTTAGCGTTAAACCACATTTTTGCATGATACGCGTAAAACTTTGCACAAACGTTCATTACCTTCCTTTTCATTTGAACCGAAAACTAACACATTATTCATTTCGTTAACTACACCCGATAATCCAGACAAGATTGTGACATTCTACGCTGAAAAAACTCAGGAGCACTACAAGTTTTGAAAGGCAAAAGGTTAAAGCAATAACGACCAAAAGGTGCAATAAACGTAGTTTAATACACGAGAATCTCTTAATAGCTTCATTTGCCGCTCTTAGCATCAAGCTTGGAAAGTACTTCGTGCCAGACAGTCTGCTAAGAATCTGATGTACATGCGATAGTAGATGCTTTTCGGTCTCGTTGACTTTGATGTAATCAACACATGTTCCAATCTCGAATGTTGTTTAGGCGCTACCACCGTACCATCAGTCAGTAGGTTAGTTTACCTTCGATATTACGCCGGAAGCTTCTGATCCAGTTCTATTTTGACCTTTGGAAGGAGAGGAAAAGCAACTGTACGGGAGAATATTACTTGAAACAGAACAGCTCTTCCTCGCAACAGTATAATGTATTCACCTTCCAATCTGCAAGTTTTCCGAACAGACTCTGAAAAAGACTACATTGCCTTGTTGCATCGGAGGTGTCTACTTCCCTGATTGTGTCATAGCGGGCAGGGGCCCGCGACCCCCTTGCGCCCCCCTCATTACGCCCCTTATTATAGGTCTGCCGAGTAATACGCGGCCATCCGGGCGAATAACGTAAATTGATTTCAACGGAGTTACCCTTTGAATGGCAACAAGCAACCAAAATTCCCAGTAACACAAAGTGCGCTTCCATCTGGCCATTCCACGCGGCGTAAAGTGACATTGGAAAGCTTTAAAAACATTGGCAGTCCTAAAACATCGCTACAAGTATCGACTTTGAAATAAGCAGGCGTATTTGCCACAACCAGTGTTACTATCCAGGTGCTACCATTTTCAGTTGCTGCTTCACCGAGGTATGAAACTTCGTCGTCTCAAACGGACAAATTAACGGCGTTCATTTCCTGCTGTGTTTGACTTGTAACAGTGCCGTTAAAACAACATTGAACAAAATCCCCTACTGAGTAACGGAAGCGTTTGTCTTTGTGGGCCGTACCTTACGTTCTATGAAATCGACCACACCGTTTGCATCCCCCTTCATTTTCTTATTGTCTCTCAGACGGTCTCGCAGGACTGCTGCATCTACGTCAGGCGTGATATCAGCGTTGCTTGAAGTTATCTGCTGGCGCTTCACAGCCTCACTGTGTCGAAGCAGGTCCACAGCTTTTTTAACTACAAATCGGGATCCAGTTGCCATTTCTCAGAGATTTTTGTCTTTTATGAACGCCACCATTCTAGCTCCTAGTTTTCTCCGAATGGCAAGACACGCAACGCTTCCGCTGTTTCCTCTTCGCTCTGATCGCGCAGGTTGAAATTTAAATGAGCCCGTTTAAAAATGATATTACGTCAAACAAGGAAGGGCAGCAGCGACCGTTGCATAAACCTTTTGTTCGTCGTACTTAAGCTGAATGCACTTGGTACATATTCTGCTTTGGGGCCAATCGCATAACTAACGTATAAATCTGAAAAGGTTGATCTTTTCGTCGCCTCCCCGGATGCAACACGGAATAGTTCGAAGCGCTGAGACCATCGGGGCTACCTTTCTGGATTAGTAAAATCAAACTGCTCATGAACACCACACGCACAAACAGTCAGTAGAACGATAAAGCAATCATAAGAAATAACTTATGCTTAACACCAATTTTTTGCATTTATCCGATCATTTCAAACTCATCAGCAATGTTTTTACTGAAACACTGGAGCTGATAGCTAACGTCTTGCACACAGCACACCAACGAGATCAATTCACGTTCTCCATCACTCTACATTCTTTACACTTTTACATTACAATAGTTAATTGTGAAAGCAAAAAATAAAACTCTATTTTCATATCCCCAATTCCTCCTTTACTGAGTCAAGTGGCTCCTAGTCGTGAACCACCACTAGATTAACTACAATTTAAATTAACAGTAGTTGCATTGCAAGAGGACAAACTTTTTCGACTGGAATGCGTACTTTAACGGAACAATTGCGCAGTCATTCTGGAAGTTCTTGCTGTTGCACTGCAGTATGTCATTTCCTTCGGTAAAGTAATGTGGACATTCTGTCAGATCTTGTATTGTTTGTTGGTCGTTGTCATATGAAAACGATTACTTGCATGTTTCGATCTGTTGTGCATTATGAAGTAAACCTGTTGACGTTGGTGACTTCGTTGTTTTTCTGTCATGTGATTTTGTCCTGATCTGTTGTAGCCAGGTACCGCGATTTGTGAAGATCTTGATCTAGCGCAGCAACTGTCAACCGCAAAAAGTTAGAATTTGTCAATAAAGAGTGTTTTTTTACTGAAAAGCTTCTCTCCAAATGTGCTCATTGAACTTATTATATAAATTTTCAACCAGTTGGCCCAGTTATGTCCATTTCCATCTAAATATTTAAGTTTAATTACTCTATGATTGATACATACAGTATTTTCAAAAACATTTGGAAAATTGAGACCCAATTTAAATTTATGTTTAGTTTCATGAATGTGCGTATTCCTGATGATTTGTATCCTGTCAATGGAGTGTGTAAGAACACTGTCTTCGGCCTGACTGATGGCATTTTTATGTCACACATCGCATGCTGTTATGAATAAAAAAGTTATTTGTTCCTTGCTTTTAACTCCGAATTCTTGCAGGTGTTTCTACCCTGCTTGAGTTTAGATTAAAACGAAGTTACAGTCCTTTTCTGTTAGGACTTAATGCATTCACAGTTACTCTTTGCAGCATCCGACTCTCCATTCTGTGGTTGGTAGGACTGATTCTGCGCTACTGCATACTTTTGCCAGTGAGGTCAGTATCTTAGCAAATTACTACGATTCGAATTGTACAGTTTCTGGTTTAGTCATAAAGGCAAAGTATTATTGGTTTTATGCGGATGGCATTGTATATTTTAAGTTGTTATTATTTAATGTATACGTCGAATATCAATACCTTACGTTTAAAACAAGAACGCTCATTTAAAAAATGAAACGTAATCGGAGGTGACAGGCCCATTTTGTATTTTGACGCCGTTAAGTTTTGTGCAGAATTTGGTTCACTTGTTTTCGTTTGTTGAGGGTTGTTTGCGTCACTGTATTCAGACCCTCCTTAAGTGTTACGTGAAATGATTTGGTTTGGTTTAATTGATAATTCACTTCGAGAATTGCCGAACACCTGATTTAATTGTTGTTTTTCTTGTCATCTGCTTCGTTGCAGGGTCACTATTACAGCATTTGCTCTTTGTTGGATTATATGCACCATGCTCCCTCTTGCTGCGTTGGGTGATTCGGAGTAAGTATCTCTCTGTTGTATGTAGCGGTCGTAATGTAGGACATGGTAGATTATGGTAGCGATCATAATGTAGGACATGGTAGAGTAGATTTTTATGTGACGGTAATTATAAATGCTTGGTTAGTAGATTATAAATGCTCGCAAGGCTTATAAATGCTTCTTGGACATGTTTTTAAGAGTATATTAGTAGTTTCTATGTCTGGTGTATTAGTAGTTTCTGTGTCTGCATGAAATCACTTGAGATATACTGCCTTATGAAACAATACCTTTTCATTTATAAGGCTGGCAATTTTTGCTGATAAATATATTTAGTTGAAATGACTTAGTGCCTTCTTTTATTTAACTAGCTTTTCTAGCTTTTCACAGACTCCAAGTTACTAGCTTTTCACAGACTCCACAAACTTTAACTAGCTTTTCATAGACTCCAAGTCCTTAATCTCGTTTAGGCCATGTCGAGCGACTTGAAACAATAAGAACAGCGTCAGCAGTTCCTGACTAAAGCAGTTCCTGAGTCCTGACTAAAATCTTATGTTCACCGGTTGAAAAGTGTATTTTTCTTCTTGGTAGGTCGTTTTAATTGAAGCCCCACTACTAGTATGGGTTGTAGCAGGGACCAATCTTCCCTTTAAGAAAATTCTACATTTGGCAAATGTTTGTTTTGTTGCATGCATCTGCGCAACCATGCAGACACACCAACAGTGAAGCGTTCTCAGTGTTGAAAGGGCTATGCAAATTGCGATATATATATATAACGTATTAAATTTAGAATGTTGGAAATGCGCGAGTATGAGATAGCACTGCGCAAATTGTCTGGTGGTACTGCGCAATCGCGCAGTTGCGCACCTTAGAGGGAACACAGTGACTCACAAGTACAACTGTTTCAGCGAAAACAGCTTCTTCTCGGGCAAAGATTGACTAATACGTCAAGCTTGTTGTGTTATCATGCAATAAGCACGTTTGTAAGGCTGGCTGATGGAATATTTTTGTATCTTGCCGGGTAATTTCCCGGGATTTTCTGCAAAACTTCCATGATGTCCAAGGTTTAAGTTAGAAGGAAAAAACTTAACTATTACTATGCAGCACGATAAAAGCTTTTTCCACACGAAAATAGCCATGTGTATGTAGCTGAACATTTCATCTTTTCTGGTGATATAATTAATTGCTTCAATCGGGTGATGAATTGATTGCTTCAATTGTGTTTTCTGCCAGTGTCGTACAACTGGTGTAGACGGTAGGTTTTTGCATTCTAGTTTTTGGTTCGCTTCTAAAAGACGATTATGTAATTTTGGAATGTCATTGCTTGCAGCTTCAAAAGGAAGATTGGATACTACGTCAACATTGTGGGATTCCGGATAATTTGCCGTGGATTTTCAGCCGTGGTGACATACCACGACAGGTACTTCCTTCGTCTATTGTGAACACTGTTTTCATGAAACAAATAGGTTTTCTTTGGGCCCCGTATAATGACGGCTTTTGAATTTGAATAGAATTGTAATATGCCCTTCATTAGTGCAATGAAACGACGTGGAGTTTTCCGTTGCAGCAAAACTTCGACCGTCACTTGCCATGCTTTATTTGCTTTCAGAGAAAACATGCCCCAACCCGGTGGTATCTGCGTAGCTAATCACACCACAACATTGGATGCTGCTATTCTCATGCAGGACAGGCCTTACGCTGTTCTGGGTCAAATCCATGGTGGGTTTCTAGGTAAGTAAACAGACTTTCTCGGACCTCTTGATGGACTTGGTTCGTAATTTTATGTCGCAAGGGGGTGCTGGTAGGCGTTGCAGTTCCTGGTACTAATAAACACATCGGCTGCGAGACTGTGCAGACGCGTCGCACGTTTCTGCTTTTTTGATCATATGGCTCCCACTAATTAATAAACTGATTGTTAATATATTTTTAATAATTGAATATTAATAAATTGATCGCACCCGCTAATTAATAAGTTGCAGTAAAAAAATAGATCGAAGCGGTCATTTTCACTCAAAAATGCGCAAAGTCTGCCTTCACGTTGCGCCGCACTGTTTCAGGTACAGTGATGCGGATCATGTCCAGAGCCACGAAGCACGTCTGGTTCGAACGATCCGAAGTCCGCGATCGCCAGTTCGTCTCGAAGCGGATCATGGAGCATGTCTCGGACCTAAATAACTTTCCCGTGCTGTTGTTTCCCGAAGGCACGTGCATCAACAACACTTCGGTCATGATGTTCAAGAAAGGATCATTTGAAATTCCGACGACTATTTACCCTGTTGCAATAAAGGTCAATATCGGGCAGAAACTCCTGCAGAGGATTTTTGTTTTCTAAAACAACCAGGGCCTGAAAATTGTTCCATGAAAAGCATTCACGCAGCTTTGCCTAGTAACGTCTTGTTCTTTCATATTTTTTGCGATACGTTGAATGACCGCGGCACACAACTTAGGCTTCTCACATCGTCACCGCCTGTTCTTTTTTCGCTGAGACATTTTGGTCAGTGAAACATTTCGGTCGTTTGTCTCACAGTTGTGTTAAAACTTACCGTAACAGTGTTTTTCAGCCTATATTTTCAGACATTCTGACCGAAATGACTTAATTTTTTTCGGTCATTTCAAAAACGTTTCTGTCTATGACCGAAAAAAAGCAGTCGCCACACATACTTCAAAGTTCTCCCTCATGGGAGACTCTCGAAGTGGCTGTGAACATGTCAGTGAACAGCACAGTCGCCGTAGTTTCAACCGTGTTAAGGCTCAGTTGTATGGGGACAATTCGGGAGCTGTCACTCCACAAATCTTGTCATACCATAGTTTTCTTTGCTAAGTACAAACGGGGACGTAAACGCCGACCGTCAACTGTAATTGACGCCGCTGTGAATATCGCTTCTTGCGATATCGCATGGACAAGTTCTCTGGGCTACATAGGCTTTTGGGTTCCCTTTTTGGTTAAACTGTTTTGAATTCGTTTCTGCTTTTTGCAGTATAACCCTTGGTTTGGCGACGCGTTCTGGAACAGCTCGAAGCACAGCATGCTGCAGTACTTGCTCGTGGTCATGACCAGTTGGGCGATCGTTGCCGATGTGTGGTATTTGCCAGCAATGACGCGACAACCACACGAGACCGCTGTTCAGTTGGCCGAGCGAGTAAAGGCGGTAATCGCTCGAAAAGGCGGATTGGTGGATAGTGTGTGGTGAGTGCTCGAATAGTGTTTCGGCATTTATTCTTGTGTTGTTGATGCTATTGCAGTTGTATACAGACTTTCAGCTGGTGGAGGTTGGGGTGTGTAGTTTTTGTTTCAGGTGTTTGTGGAGCTGACGAACTTACAATACTTGTTTACATTCTAATCTTTTCTGTCAGAAAACCTCGAAGCAGACTCGGAGCAAAGGTTGTTTTTGTTGGGGTTTGCACAAAGCTCAAAAGAAACCTAGATGCCCTCCTGGCGAAAAGTGTTACGCTGCGCAGTGAAGTATCCGGGAGTCTAGATTCGTTCAGCAGTCGTCCCACTTCTCGGCGCTCTGCAGTGCAACTTTGAAAATAGTTTTTCTCGGATTGCTGAGACTAAGCTAGAGCTAAGTTGGACTGGATGACACCCAGCCTAGTTTGCAGGCCAAAAATAAAATGTGTATTCACTCACTGCAAATCAGCTCAGGAAATAGTTTGCCATTAACCGGTTTCAGCTGTCCTTTCTGCAAAGGCATCCGAACATAGGCGTAACCAGGGGGGACTAGGGGGTCATGCCCCCCAAAATTTTTGGAACATAATCATTTTGTGCCTTAGAGGTGGTATCCCCAACAAAATGGTGTTATTCGCCTGAAATCAAACATTTTGCACACACACAAATTTTTGGGCTGGCTACGCTAGTGCATCCGAACGATGTTCTTCAGCGCTAACTACTTTCGCGTAAAGCATTGTTTAGATGCGCAGTCAAGGCAAACCCAAATTAGCATTTGTATTGAAAACTGAAATAACAGCACTGTTCAGCTTCTAATTCAATCACTATCAGGATTGTCAAAAAACGGGTCGTTGTTTTTTATATTAACATGAATACAAAAAGTATTTTCATTGCAAATGAAGCATTGCATAGACCAGGGGTTATCAACCTTTTTTCTCCCTTTTACCCCTTGCCAGCTTCCTAACATGAAATTTACCCCCTGTTTTTGTTTACTCACTAGTACTGTAAAAAATGTACTACAGCATCATTAAATTTTCCCCCAGGATAGATAAAATTTACCCTTAAGGGGTAAACTTACCCCCGGTTGAGAACCCCTGGCATAGACTTTATGTATGTGAATAAAAATGGAGTCTTGAAGTTTTTAAGTGCAATTGATCAGATAATAATCTTCTTTTCAATTGACGTTCAGCTTTAGGCGTGATTAGTCAACATTGGTGATGCAAACCTAAATGACAACGGGAGGCTCCTGCAACTGTCCTGTAACAACACACGGTACGAATATGAACTGCAGAAAGAAAGATCTCCGCATCACAAATGACTGGACAAGTCAACAATATTATTTCTATTTGTTCATTAAATGCCCTTCCAAAATATTTCCATGAGGCCAACGCTGAGAAACACGAAGTGAGTCAGGTTCTAGTTTCACGTACAATCTTGGTACACCATTTCGCAGTGGCACATCCCTCGTAAATGATCCGGTTAAAACAGTGGTATGCCGAATACTCGCTTGAATAGGGCTAACCTAGATTAGGGCTCGGTGTATTTCGAAGTAGTTCTTCCATCGTAATTTACTCAACAGCTACCTCACTGCCCTTGCTTTTGCTGAACCGATAAAGTGCGTGTGTTAGTCCAGTGCGACGGGTGATTTTTGGCCGTTTGTTTCAGGGACGGTCAGTTAAAGCGAATGAGAGTGAAAGAGTCGTACTTGCGAGAGAAGCAAAAACAGCTCGGTGAGATCTTTGCCAAGTGTTCAGACGAATGTGGCGATGGCCTGGCGGGTAAAAAGCAAGTTCGCTTTAATCTCGCCCCGGAAGAAATTGACGACGCCGATTCTGCACAAAACGATATGCGCTCGAATGGGCGATGGCTAGAAAATGTGCACCAGACTGACGGTTGTAGGGAAACGTATTTGGAAAATGAAAACGGCGGATTGAGACTGCGTCAGAGCAATGCAGCTGATGCGTAACACTTGCCAAGAGGAGACAAAGTCAAAGCTTCCTTTGTTTGCTCAATTCAGTGCAAATGAATTTTGAGTGTTTTCGAGGCTTGTTGTCAACGAAAGATATCCATGTGACACTCGTTGCAGTCTTGTTATCAAACTGTCTTAGGTTAATATGTCACCATCAGTGTTATGACATGATTTGTTTTATTTTGCATGTGGTTGGGCAAATTCGCCCTGTCCGGCATTAACTGCTGTTTTCATTGAAACGCTCTACAATTTCAAGCAACATTTTGTTCTTTTGTTGTTCTAAATGAGCTTGTGGTGATAGTCGCGATTGCTGCATACGCTGAAGAGTCAAAGTAGTCAAACGAATCGCTTCAAAGTATCCTTTGAAGCAGTGATTGAAAGAAAGGCCACTGTTGCAACCTCTCTGGTGGTGTTGCGTTGATTGTGTGATTCACCACGAACGGGATGTGCGCGAAGGACAACACCATACATATACGTGGCGCGAACAAGCAATAAAAGAGTGATCGTGGCGTGGAAGCTCTGCCGATATTAACTTGTGAACGATTGAACGTAACGACTAGCGTACGCGGAGAGTGA
>JGI24158J21664_10007714_pt1 | contig 14311 bp, 6 predicted proteins | sample Ectturendosymbi3_FD_21664 | JGI IMG/M metagenome (IMG submission 21664) | reverse complement strand
CTGTCAGTTAGTCCAGTATAAGCGAATAAACAAAATCTGCCCATTTTGGGCAAGGACAACAAAAGTGTTTGTGTTTAGAGGTTACCTGAGCAGGGTTGAAGCTATTTTGCGTTTCGGGCATACATTAGCGTCTTTGAAACTACCACGCTGTGCTATACGTACTCAAATATACATGATAAAATCTTTACTTTTACAGGATCTCAGCTTGAAAACAAATATAGAAAAATCATTACTGCGATAAATCTGTCAGTGCAGTTCGAAATATAGTTGTTGATTCTCCAAAAAAATATTTAGTTTACATAGACAATTGGAAGCTTCTATTCTACTTAGAGTAAAGACATTTCGAAATTTCTTAAGACACACCACCAGCTGTATTTTCTACACGTAAGGGTGTTGCTTTATAAAAAATCATGAATTGATTCAATCAAGCCATTGCATTCCAACCATGAAAACAACAAGCCAAGTTACAATCTTCAACAACATTTTATTTTTTTCTTTGATATATCCCAATCAATAGGGTAACTAGAGTTCACTTTCCGAGTTGCGTCCATGTATTAAGCAAAATGAAAAGGATAAGCCAGATTCTGAAACCTGACGACTATTGTTTTACACAGTTTGTCAAGTTCAAAAGATGGACATTTGGTTCTTGATTGACGGATCAGGAAGCATTGACAGAAGCAACTTTCAAACCACTCTTAAGTTTGTGTCTAAGCTTTCTGCTGATTTCTCTATTTCTCCGAGTGGCGTTCGAGCAGGATTTTCCGTTTATAATTCGTCACACACATTTTACAGTCGTTTCAACGAGCACACCAGTAATTCAGGTTTCTCCCAGCTTGTGCTCTCTACTCCTTACATTGGCGGTGAGTGAATTTTTGTTTAGAAAAATTAAAATATTGTTTCTCATTTACTTGAGGTAGCAGATAAGCATTATGTGATGGACATGAGCCACCTTGCTTCAAAAGCTAAACGGCAAAATGAACGGAGGATACGAATACACTTTGGACTGAGGAATCTGTGAGCTGAAGATATGTCGTTGTGATTCGGAACTTGAATTTTCCTAATGACCTGATTCGCAAACTAAATGCAGAAGATTAACTTAAATTTGGTCCTCTTATATATGTCTAATTATTTCTAGCAACCGAACAGTAATAACTGTGAAAAAAGCTGTGTGAAAATAATTAGAATTTCTGATAAAAATAAAAAATGACAATCCATAAAAATGCCGTAATTTCCAAAAAAAGTAAAAAAAAAAGTAAAGTAAGATGCTACGTTCCTCGAAAGGGTTTTACTGATACTACCCTATAGCATCAAATGCGGTGAAAACATTGTCTGTTGCCGGAAACAGTTCCTCTCTCGGTGAGCTCTTGCTTCATGCAGCTTACTCATTGTAGTACTTGCAAAAGTTATGAACCTCGTGATTTCTCAGGTTGTGTGTTTGTTCATTGCAAAATGCCGATAACGGAAGGCCATGGCCTAAAACTAAAAATGAGTTGATTCGATGACTGTGCATTCCGACGTTACACCTAAAGAATAAAAGTTTGAAAAACAATAACAGAAACTAAGTACAGCAACAACAAAATTATGTATAAAGTAACGAACATAGTAGCATGCTCTTGAGCACACGCAACAGGAAAAGAGAAAACGCTACGAACAAGTAGAGCTATTCATAAAGTTAATATTTCGAAAAAAAAACAAATAAGTTTGCTTCAACAGAGCACATACGGCTTTTTGTATGTATTTGGATACCCTAATAAAATTTGGCTTTAATGTGGAACCGCAAAAACTCAAATACAGGACAGGGAATGATACTTTCACCTATAAGAATGTTGTATATCCTTAACAAGAGGAGCTGACGTCAGCTGTAAGTTATCATTCAAATGAATGTAAAATGTATGCATTTGCAGCGCCACACTCGCACCATTTCTTGTAGTGCCTATCGATATTGAGTTTATTGTGCCCCAAACAAAGCATGCAAAAGATTCCAGTTGCGTGACGACGTGCAGACGCCAACTATTACGTGGCTGGTTAAAGGAACAAGGTAGATATATTGAAGCGTAAGTGGCGAGAACATAAAGAATCGCAGTGGGCGGTAAAATCCAAACCTTGTAACGTTTTTGAAACAATGAATTGTAAAGTGACAGAGTTTTACATGAACGCAGTGAACAGTTGCAAAGAATTTTGAAACATTTTGGAGCAATGGAATTGAGAAAAGAAGGCCGAGATCGGACAAGTGTGTTACTGAATGCAATAAGAATGTGAAACTGACGACGGAAACGTGGAGTTGTGAGACAAAAATCTCACAAGCTGATCTCATCCTATGTGTTCCGGATTCAGCCAAGGATACTGTAAACTTTGCAACAGCAATTCGAACGCTTTCGAGATGGTTGGTGTTTACATCTGAACTGTTGTGATAAACAATATCTCCATACTCAAGAATTAATTAAGCATATGCCTTACAAAAATCTGGAAGTGAGTGCCTGGTAAAAAGTTAAATATTCTTTAACGCATTAGTCATTTAACATTCTCTGTCATAAAGCGTTGAGGTGTGAAAATGTCATGTCAGGTACAGGTGACAGATGTTTGTGGAAAAAAAATTTCAATTTGCACTTGGTTACAAAAGCGTATTGGAGAAGTAAAAGGTGGATTGATTAAATAAGTGTGAACTTGAGGATTGCAGCTTGAAAGTCACACTCCAGCAAATCACAACTCCAATGATTCTGGTCTTTAGATAAGATGTCATGCAAATTATCAAGACTTCCAGAAAGAGTATGTTAGCATAGTATAATCCGCAAATAAAAAATGGAAGACTAGATATTTGTAACAATGCTGTTAGCAAACACCATAATGTGATTGGATAAATTTAGAACCCTGAGGCACTCCGCTAGTACTATGCAATATATTGGATCGAGGGTCTCTTAGACTCATGTACTGCGACCTATTTGATAAGTATGGCTACATGCAGTTGGAAAGAATTTCAGTGACGCCAAGCTGGTGCATTGTTAAAAAAGAATGGAGTGAATAACTTTGTCAAGCTTTTAAAACGCACAAAAACACAACCCGCGATAAAGAGCCACCAAACTGCTACACAGACGTTTTTATCAGCAAGATGTTTGTGAGCAAGTACCAGTAGGTTAAAGGTTGTGGAAATGATGTTTGCCAAATCCAAAATTGAAATAAAAAAGCAATTTGTTGGATCCAAGGAATGTATGAATGTGACGGTCAGGCGCGACGTCACATGAACCACCGGAGCGTGATGCACCACAGACAGAAAGTGCGCTAAGAATGACATTGATATGAACGTATGACAATCATGTGTTAGTAGAGTGATATCGTCGGGTTAGGTATATTTCTGCTTAATGCCATAATGCATACTGCGTAACTTACCTATTCTGCAGTTATCCGTTGGATAAATCGTATCTCAAGATGTCAACATGCGCCACAGTCTTAGGGCGAATTAGTTTTTCACGCAAACGCAAATGTGCGAAAGACAAACCGAAAGCAACTTCTCGTGACTCAAGTCAGCAACTGACTGGGAGAATTGACTGGAGAGTGCGACAACCAAGAAACACGTGTATGTAAGGCAAGACAACCAACACGATACCGTAGCAAAGAGCACGCGGCACTCTGCAAGAACCAAAACTCCGATTGCGCCACTGCCAAACAAATGTACACGGCACAAAAAAATGTCGAATATTACACCATCACTACCATTTAATTGACATTTACACAAAAATGATATTTGAAATATGTACGGTTTCCTGCCACCCTAACTCCCTGCGTTGCATAATGCAAACCAACGCGAATTTCAGATTTTAGCAGTAAGCACTCTTAACTGTCCGCCGTTTCCAACACATCGCAACGCGTACAAGTCCGACAGCAGTGGTTCCCACCTTTTTTTATGCAGTGGCCCGCTTGTCGGTTTCACCAAAACGTCATTGCCCACCATCACAGAAAAATAGAAAATCTACTCTCAGTCTTCATTTTAGTGCAAATTTAAGCAACAAAAGATGTGCTTTACGATAATTGATCTAATTTTATTCAACTATGTCATCAGCAACACAAAGCAGGCCGCGAGATAAAATTCGGTGTGATTTTTGCTCTTGTGTGACGTTATCGACAAGATTGTNAATTCTTGGCTGCGTTGTGGAAAGAGCGTAAGATCGTCTTTTGGAGTAANCTTGAACCGCCTTCGATATTTTGTTTTCACGTGCAGAAGGGAAGAGAATCCAGATTCACATAAATATGTGCTGGGGAAGAGAAGTAACTTTTTGAGAAATTGTTTTCAAGCATTTGCACTATCATCAAACACCTTTAGCCAAAAATCCCAAATTTTATTAGTTTAAAAGACGTGTTTGGACCTAGAATTAACGTTCTGAGGGTCGATGAGTTCATCTTTCATGCAATCTGCAACATTCTCGAGTGGAACAACAAACAGATTTTTCACCAAATCCAAGTTTGTTTTGATGATTTCGGGAACGTACAGCATATATTCCTCACGAAATCCCCCAAGGTGTTGAATAACTTCCGATGGCTATGTCAACATTCACTTCATCACCAGCTGCCGTGGCAAGATTCTCGAACATAGCAAAATTTCTTGCTTGAGCTTTTAGCTGCCAAATGTCAAGTTTTTCCACGAATGCGCTGAGGGTGACAATGAAATCGACAATTATCCTTCCCTTTCTTTGTAGTTTCAGATTAACTTTGTTGAGTTATTGAAATATGTCAGCAAAGAATACCAAGCAGAAAAGAAAATGTTTTTTTCGAAACTAGATAGCATTTCGATTTTTCCTTGATCGCTGAGAATTGATTTTAATTCTTATCTTATCTTGCAAGGTTGAATACTGTTCGATGCGTGCATCTGAGCTTAGTACTATGCATACTAAATCTAACCTTATAATATTTGGCACATTAAAACACACAAATGGACAGAAAGCTTGACGGAAAAGCGGCTTAATGACATTGCGTTGTCAGCGATGTTTCAGGTTCACGAGAGGTGTTTCACATCACCCCTCAGTGACATTTGAGCATATCAAAATGCGAAATGGCGCCATGGCCCACCTAAAACCCGCCTATGGCCCACCGGTTGGGAATCACTGTCCTACAGCACAGCGCAACGCGTACACGGTGACTAAAAATATTGGGCCTCAATGATAGTTAAACAAACATTTGAAAAGCGTCGAACACCTCTTGCCCTCACATCCTACAAAGGTTGGCAAGAGCAAACGAGGCACATCATAAATATATAAATTTCACTTGTGCTCCTAGCGAGAAGCCACGATCCTCAAACACAAAGATTGTCCGCTAGCAGTCTCTTCTTCGAGAGCCTCTTGCAGAGTTCGAGTTTCAGCAATCTGACAGGTAAGATAAGCAGTGCGTTTCGCTTGGACCTTATCTGTCAGTGCATCTGTTAAAACCAAATCTCACCGGTTGGCGCCTTTCTCTGTTCGAGCGTCGAAAGGTTGTTAATCAATAGTTTCTTCCTTGAAATCGTCTGATTTCGTTTGAAGATCATCAGCTCCCACTGAATTTAAATCTATCGGCAACTCTTTCCCATTGCACCATCATAATCTTGAATGGACCGCAAGCTGAAAGTAATAAAACCGTCTTTTATTAGATTATGAAACGAGTGAAAGGAGAGATGCCGCTCTGTAATTTACTGCATCGTTTAGAGATCCTGATGTGTTAAATTGAATCACTAAAGGCATTTTATTTTCCAAAGCGTTGGGAAAATTGGCGGTTTATAAGACAAAATTTGAAAGGGGACTATAGGGAGTAGTTCGAGAGGACGATACGGAAGGTTGTCAAACCCTTTGGATGTACTATGGTTGAGAAGGGTTAGCAAATGATAGACGCCCATCGGCTCAGTGAAGAAACGACAAAATAATAAATCAGTTCCCAGGTGAAGAAGAGGGAGTAAATTGAACAATACTGTTTCAAAAGCGGTGGATATTGATGAAAAACACCCTTTGAAGAGAATGGGAATTGATGCCATGCTATGAAAAGCAACAACACGACAAGTCAGTGGAACGTTTGGAAATGAACTTTTGTGAAGTAAGTCTGCTGGTCAGTGGCGTTTCGAGAATGAAAAACTGGGGAGGCCCCTGCGGGTCCAAGGAAAAAGTAGAGGGGCCAACATAAACATCTCTCCTGCATGGTGATTTTTCGTTGCAATGAAGATTGATATGCTATGATCAACCCTATCAAACCCAACATAGGCTTGTGAATATTGTCGGAAACGTCGCCAGAAAGTCTTCAAATTGTTTAAAATTTTCCTGGCTGAAAGTTAGCTGCTGTATATGTCACTCAAACGAACTTGAAAGTGAAATTAAGCACAAAACTTGGAGGAGGGCAAACAGGCTGCCATGGCCCACCCAGCCACACCCTCAGTACCGCCACTGCTACTGGTGTCCATAAGTCTGGTCAAGATTATGACATGGCACCAAGTTCACTGAGAACAAATTCGTTGTATTAATGTTTGCGTTCCTGGATTTCATTTTGAATTTTCTTAAGAAGGTGGTTGTGAAGAAGTCGATGATTAGTGTCGCGAGATTTTAAGTCTTTTGGCAAACATTCTACGCAGTTTACGAATCACGATCAATAAGATTTTTTGATTCATCCTTTGCTGCCTGTAGATGCTACGCATGCTGAATAAATTACTTTGAATTGAATCCAAGTACGAACATTTTTTGGGAATATCAGCAGCATTAATTACATTATCTTCTATGGGAGACACCTGTCTATGAAATCTTTCAATGGCGCAGTAAGCAAAACTTCATTCAGTTTCTTAAAATCCTCTCCATACTATTTCCGGCATTTGAAAGAAGGTGCAGATATAGAGAGTTGTACTTTCAGTTTCACGACCATAAGTGATAAAGATCAGCTGATGGATATAAAACGCAATAGTTCTAAACTGAGCAAGGTTGGAGTCAACGATAAATCAGTCGAGAAAATTAGCATATATAATGGACGACTGTGTAACTTGATAAAAGTTGAGGATGCTAAAAAGGGTCATAATAAATCGGTTTGTTGAAGTAGCGATTAACCGAAAATGTGATAATTGAAATGACGAGAAAAAGGCATAGTGAAAGAAATGTGACTTTGCAGCAGTCACCAAATTGATTAAGTCTATCTCCAGCTACAATATTTGGTGGTTGATAACACACTGCCATCGGTAAAGGATTCCTTCACATAAAAATTAAAATTCAAGCCACACTATTTCAACATCTGCTTGCTCTAGTAGACCTAAACTAAGAGTGCAAAGCAAACCATTTTTCACGTACCCCACTGCACCACCGCCACGAGTGTTTCGACTTAGTCGGAAAGGCTGTAAAGAACCGGACAACATATTGCACGAGTTTTATTATCAACAATACAGTTCAGCCGATGCTGAGTGACATACATTATATCAAAATGGCGATTGGATGTTGCAGTAGCTATATAACCTATCCTCATGTATTTTCATGATACAAGACAACTAGACTGCACATAAACTCATTTACTGCAAGAAATTTACTGCAAATGTGTCAGAATAATTATTTTCAACCTGCGTGCAATGAATTTTCCAACACAAAGTTGGTTTTATTTTCCAAAAATGTGAGTTTTATAGTCAGTTACAATATGATGTCAAATTCATTTAAAACTCATTCGGAAGAACATTTGTCCATTCATGATACTCAATAGTGAGTCTCCTTCTATTATATCACAATGCGTCTGCAGTTTCACCGTTTTTAACAATTTGCAACGCGTGCTCGTGTGGGGTAATGTTTCAGTGCTTGGCAGGTGGAACACGGACTGGAGCGGCTATAGATGAGGTTGTTGCAACTGGGTTTAACGAACAATCAGGACTTCGACCACTTTCAGAAGGGGCACCTCGCGTTTTGATTGTTTTGACTGATGGACAAAGTGGCGATAGTGTAGTCCAACCAGCGGAAAACGTAAGAAATTTCAATTTCCTTGTATTGCAATTTGCTTGTTGTCAGTGTTCAACGACTCGCCAGCGCTTGAACATGATTTCTTCTGTGTTTGCGTGGGCGACTCCAACTCAGATACTGTTCGAAATGCCACAGCAAACCTCCTGGGGAATAAAATAATTCATGTCGAACTTTTTTCGGTGTTCAAAATTTTTAAACTACTTTCAACTAATTAACCACCTGAAAGACACGAAGTCAATTAGTTAAAAAAACTATTCAACATACATGAACCGTCTTGCAAAAACAGAGACTTGAATATACGATTTGGGTGTAAATCCCTGAAGCTCTGTTTGGCGACAAACATGGAGTAGCGCTTACCAGGGCCGGGGACAAAAACTTGTTGCTGTACCTAACAACTAAAAACTTGTTGGCGCTTTCACAAAGTTTTTGAAAATTTCCGGGGTGTCAATGGCTCAGTTGCCCCCCCCCGCGGTTGCAAGCTTGGCGCTGACTAATTGTTAAAACTGGCTTCAGTGTGCAAAGAGCAACCAAGGAACCTTGTAATGAAACTGAGGAAGATTGATCTTGAGTTTTTCAAAATATGCCCCAGAATGATACCAGACTTCATTGCCTACTTATTCATACAAAGCATAAGTCAAGGTAATGCTAGTGAGGTTAAAACCATATCGACATGAGACTGAAAATCACCATGACAATTACCTAATTTCGGTAAAAAAGACCAAAATTAAGCCATGTTAGCTTGCTGCCCCGTTACTCGCTGTGCCAAAAGTTGTGGTGCTGCCCCTATGTTGATAATCCAAATATGAATAATGTTGTTTCCACGTAACAGTGAAGTTACAGTGCCACTTTCAGTTTCCTTACCTTTTTTTCCTCATATGAAACACCACCATGAACAACGAAAAACTTTGCCAGCAGTCGTTGTTGCTGTACATGCTTCAATACCGCCGTTGTAGCATATTTACATGCGCAAAAAAACGAAGATTTCACTTTAAAACCGGATGAACGGCTTATCTTGCAATCAAGGTTTAGATAAAGTAGCAGGGTTGCAATGAAACTGGAGTTAATATTTCGAAAGGTTACAAGTAACTATTTGTTTATTCCTTCGCTTAGAATACTTGCACGAACAAACTAAACATACTGATTAAACGTTTTTCGTCTTTTTTCTTTTCAACAAAAACGGATGTTGCATGAGCTTTCAGTGTAAATCATGATGTTTCTCACTCTTCCGACGGTAACGTTTTGAAAACCTTAGTTGATTTGACCAGAGAGTAACACAAAAACATTTGGAGTAACAGATAAATGCAAATTCAAAACACAAACAGCACCATGTGAACAAGGTTTGTGTACAAGAACAGCAAATAGAATTAAAAAGTTTTTTCAAAGACTGCTGTTGACGCAAACTCTAAGTATGCATGACAAGAAACAACGCAACGTGGTGTGGGAAAGGGGCTCGATGCTGGGCTCTAGGTCTAGCATACACCAAAACACAAATTAATTCATGGTTCAAGCGAATATTACTGAACTAAAATAAATTGAATAACACCAGCTCAGGCTTAACATCCGGCAACAAGGAATGTGACACAAGGCGTTCCAAATATTATTCTAACAATTGTGTAAATTTATTAAGTTTTAACAAACAATTTTTTCTGAACAGTGTGGATTGTTCGCCCCTTTTCACCTTAGCAGTGCCATAGGAGCACAACTGTGCCCCCCCCCCAGATGTTTACAAGGCTGCTTAATGGTGATTTCTAAAAAAGAGTTTTCTAAAGCGTTGCTGCATTAGTGTTATTATTCGTCGTGATTTAGTTGTTGTCATTTATCTATGGCAGGGCAGCTCAACTGGTGGCAGGGCTGCTCAACTGGTGGTCAGACAGCAAAACAAAGAAATCGCTGTGAAGTAGCGCAGTGTGTTTTTTCTTATTTCACTATTTTCAGTTCCACTTGCAGACACAATTTCGGCAGAACCGTTGTCAGCAAGTCTTCAATTGGGAAGCTTTATATTTGTGCAGGGGTGCGCTAGACATTTCGAAAATTTACATTTAATTCACAACACAACGTTTGAAATTTGTGCCAGTGTAATTAGGAAATTATCAAATATTTTCCCGCAAATGCCCATAATAGGCTCGTAGGCGTAGCTTGCAACTACAAATTTTTGAACTAGCTTAAGAAAAGGAATTGGGCCTTAATCATTGCCATTTACAGTAATTAACGACGATTATTATTTGAAGAAGTTGTTATGGAATGCAAATGTTATCAGAAATTTGCAGGTAATCAGAATCAAGCCTATCGTCCACTTATGAAAACACTTACTGAATGAACAAACCTGAGGCCGGTCTAAGCATGCAGTGCGGCGCGATGAATGTTTTCTTTCATTACCGAAAATTAATAAACTTTACCATAAGCTTAAGTGAATTTTTTTTAAAATCATGCTCATCGTGCTTTTAATTGGCCGAAATACGCGAGTATAAATCTTTATGATGTCTGGACTTGTTAATCTCCTGGTGCATGGCACATGTTCAGATTGAAAACATTTTGTTTCTCAAATATTCTATAAATATTAGCAGATATAGACTAAAGTCTACGTGGACGCAACATGGTTAATGTTCACAACCACTAACTGCACTACTCTGATGGGACAAGCTTAGCAGTGATTGCTAAATAAACTCTTCTAACCACACTATGAACTCCATCTGCTATGTGAATAGCAGGCTGCGCAAATGTGTAAGTTTGGTCGTAATCACCAAAGGTATCTAGCTTCTATGCAGTACAAAATACAAGAAGGCTACCTGGGCTAGCCATAATAAATTTTTTCACAACAATCACCACACAAAATATGTTGATCAAATGGAAGTCTGACTTCTGGACGTAGATAACTAGGCATATAGGCTAACTTCACGTTCAATACTCCAACCAATGAATACTGACTCTTTACGTTCAAGCTTCAAATACGTTTATTACCTGACAAACGTATCAAAATGATCAGGTGATGTTATTTTAGGTAACAGCGGAAGGTAGCCTACTGCCCTGTCTGTAAATTACAGGACAGAACAGAAAACGGATTCAAAGAACCATCATTGATTTCTAGTGTTTCATATTTCAATTTGAGTGGTAAAAGCTTTGTTTGGGAGGATAAGCCAACAAAAGCTCCCCTTGGCGATTGGACTGTATTTCGAACCCCTGTGATAGCGTTCCCCCCTAATTGGAGGTATGGAGGGCGGATGACACGGCTCTCGGCCTCAGTTTACATTAGGGCTGATAGAATCAGTGACATGATCAATGAGTAACCAGCTTTACAAAGCATGATGCTGTAAGGCAGGGGTGGGGAACCTGTGGCCTTCGGGTTAAATGCGGCCCACGTGAACATCTGATATGGCCCGCATCAGGCTTTGTGTTACCCAAGTTGCATGTACTTCGATAGTAAGTTGAGAGAAGTCACTTTTCTTCACAGTTAGATAAAAACAAGGATGTAGTCCTAACAAAAATGGTGTAGGAACGCATCCAAAAATAGGCATTTTCAAACAGCTCCAAAGCCATTTTAAAGCAAAACGTTGAAAAGGTGTTGGAACGCCGTTCGCACGCGTTCCCGCCCCACGACACCCCTGGATGAAGGTAGAACTTTAGAATAAAATTATTTGATTTTGCAGCTCGTAAGCGATAATGCACTATTCATGCGACCCGTGATTGCAAGTAGGTTACCCACCTCTCCTGTAAGGAATGGTTACGTTACGTAGTGCAATAAAACGGATCTTGTACGTTCGTTAAAGTAAAAGAATGTATGTGACTGAAGACTTTCTCTGCAGGCCCGGAACAACGGGATAACGGTTTTCGGTGTTGGTATTGGGAGCGAAGTTGATGAAAGCGAAATCAACGAAATTGCAAATGATCCGGATTCAACTCATGCTTTCAACCTTCAAGATTTCAGTCAGCTACTGAGCGTTTTGAAGCTATTTTTGACTGAAAGCGCATGCAAAGTTCCCGTTCTTATTCTGGTAAATATTACATCATAACCCTATTCAGAGTTTGCCTTGTTTTAAGCATATGTCTGATCGATCGAAAGCCTTGTACTCTGAACTGATATAAACCAATGCCACCAATTTTATTTAACAAAGACCACGTTAAGTTTGATCCTGACCAATGACGGTAGGATCGAGAGCGATCCGATATACAGTACAAATACTTTAGATTCCAACATTACTGGGCACAATGTTCTTGCGTGGAGATCTTGCACTGCTGTATTGTTCGATCAAAAAATTAGAAACGTTTTTTTTCAATTACTACGCTTGATCAATGCTTTCTCACATTAGAAAACATAATGACTAGTGGAATGTGAAACTGGTATGACAAGTTGCAGGTATAGAAAACAAAACAGATGGGTGGATGTTTCACAAATTCTTCCAAGATTCGACTAAATAGTGAATGAGCAAGTCCACACACCATATGATGCATATTTCTTTTTGTTGTTTCATTATAAATAAAACTTTGACAGTATGCGTCTTTATTAAATTCATAGTGCTGGTGTGTCGCAAGTTCAGCAAACGTTTCCAAATTGTAACGAAAAAAGTTTGAAAACCACTGTCATACAGCATTGCGTAGTAGAAAAATGGCTATGTGAAACAAAGAATTATACAAGTACAAAACAGTTTTTTAATTTGCTGCAGATCCAAAATTTTTGGAGCGAAACTACATGAATTAGTGAAATTCATGTGTACCATTATGCCGCAAACTAGGAAGTTTCGTTCATGGCAAATACAGTATATTAATCTCGCAATCATGCATGATATCTTTCAAAAATACGATGTAGAAGCTAGAGCATATTTAGGAGCAAAGTTCTACACAAGTAACAACATTTTCTGGTTCCCGTGTCACAAAGGATTTGCGAAACAAAATGAGGTCATATAGTCTACCAACCCTGCATTACAACTTTCAGTATTAGCCTTAGTTTATGAAAAGAAAAGATAAGTTGATTGAAGCAAAGACACAAATGACATTTACAGATAATAACATGTCTGTGTACACACACTTATCACGATGAGGTTATTAATGTCACAGGTGTGGAGGAACAAGGTGCTGAAAAAATGTTCATTTATTTGAGAATGCCAGTGAGACTAAGAGACAAACAAGAAATTTGAAAAAAAACATCAAAGAAAGTCAGATGAAGAAGAGTTACCTACATTAGAAAGGGACAACTTACAATGATGGAAATTACAAAAACATCATGAAAAGGAATAAGGTGCAAAAGTACAAGAATGTTAGTTTGCTCCATCTATCTGGGAAAGTAGGCAGTTTTGTACAGTTGTTTGAAGTCAAAATGAGATCTAACTTGATATGGTCAAGTATTTCTCGCCAAATCTTGGGTCCATTGACTTTGAGGCAGCATTGTCGTTGTGAAAGGTTTACTTTGGGTAGGAAAAATTTTGTGAACTTGCACGTCTGTGGGGTAGTTACAGTATGAATTGTTTGAACGATTTGAAAACTGATTAAAATTTGATGGTGGTAGATTGTTTTCATAAGAGTGCATGAACTTACCAGCAGATATTTTAAACTGTTTGTTGATTGTTAGTTTGTGGTTTCGTATATAAGTTTCATACAAAGTGGCTTTGTTGTGTGTTTTCAGACATTTCACAGCTATGTTTATTGATTTGCAATGTCACACGAGGTTGAATAGCAGTTTTTGAAGTCCTGCCCAAGTTCAAGACAGCATAATTTAGAATAGTGTATACCAATGCATTATATACAGCTTGCAAGGCAGGTTAAATAGTGCTATGTTTTATTTGGTCAATATTCTACGTGCTTCAGAGAGCTGGGTTGTTAAGTTAGCATTATGTGGTGTCCAACTAAGCTTGTTGTCAAGTATGATGCTAGGTATTCTATGTCATTTTTTCACAGATTTGACAAACTTTGATAGATGTGGCAATATCATATTTAGGTATGTTTAGTATAATGAAATTAATTTTGTTGTAATTAATCGACAGTTTGTCTGCCCTAACCGAATATTTAACGTTTTGAAGTTGATGTCCAACTTTATTTCTAAAGTTTTGCTGTTGGACATGTTTAGACATATTTAAATAAATATTTAATATATATATACATCAGCAAACAATGTACTAGCAAATGACGATGCTTGTATAATATCATTAATGTATATAAAAACAAGCAGAGTTCCAAGCACAGAACCCTGAACGACACCGCATGGTACAGACATCTAAGAAGATATCGTTTCGCCTTTGATCGTGCACTGTTGTCTTCCCGCTTTAGTCACCAGAACAAATGTAAAATTTTGGCATGATATGCATGATATGCCAAAATTATTAAATATTATTTCAAACGTTTTCAGAGCACAGGCGCATTTTTCAACCACTTAGCAATTATTCTCAAGATCA
>JGI24158J21664_10007711_pt1 | contig 14313 bp, 8 predicted proteins | sample Ectturendosymbi3_FD_21664 | JGI IMG/M metagenome (IMG submission 21664) | reverse complement strand
TATAGCGACACTTTTTTCCGGTCCCTTGAAGTGACGTTATAATATAGGATGACGTTATAATACGTTATATAATATTCACTTTTTCTCCGTCCCGTCGCCGAACCGGTATCGCCGAACCGGTATCGCCGAACCGGTATCGCCGAACCAGAATCGCCGAACCAGAATCGCCGAACCGGTATCGCCGAACCGGTATCGCCGAACCGGTATCGCCGAACCGGTATCGCCGAACCGGTATCGCCGAACCGGTATCGCCGAACCGGCATCGCCGAATCAGAATCGCCGAACTGTCCTAGGCCCAATAAATCATGGTGTTATCAGGCAGGACTGCCGAGTTGGTGGGAGTGAAGACCTTACACAATGCCATCTGGAAGTTTTATATCAGTGGTACTTTTTACTTCCAAGATGCAGGTTCGGACATTTTGGCACATGCTACTTTCATGTGAATCGCCATTATTTGGTACAGTTCTTGATAACTGACTTAAAACAGACTAAACGCTATAATGAAAAGAAAAGTCAGCAGATATCGAGTTCTTAAAATGTTTACTCATAACTAGGGCAACCAAAAGTCAATAAAGTCAAAATTTTTCTGCCGTTTTGAAAGTTTATGAAACATCCACAAACCAAGTTTTACGCTCATACTATGAGGGAATCCCAAGTTATTAGGTCAAAAAAAGTCAAATTTATCATTAGGTCAAAATTTTCTTGCAGCAGAGTTTTTTCTCTTCATCGATACTTTATTGATACTGCAACAACAGATATTGATATGCTTTTGCAAATGTAGTTGCAATTCTGTAATAATAGGATTTTTTGCACCTTGTGGCGTAATAATGCTGTTTTCCCACTACTGGCCGATTGATAGTATGTAGGATAGGCATGATAAGGCAAGAAACGTGGTCTTACAGTACTTGGTTCGGTAAATGCTCAATCCATTGTGCATATAATGTTTCAACTTTACGATGTTGTCAGGATTGACTCAACTGTAGTCATTTATGTACTTATCAATATATCATCTCCGTAGTTAAACAACCAAATACTGTAGTTTAAAATTTCGAAGCATAGAGTGTATGAATGTGCTTCTGGGTTAACCTCAACACCTAAGGCTGAATTATTTTGCAGTTGCAAACGCAGAAAATTTGTGGATCAAAATAAAGTCAAAATTTGGAAATTATGAAGTCAAAATTTTAAGTTTTTAGGTCAAAAAATTGGTTGCCCTACTCACAACAAGAATTAAGCCGTATCAATCAAGCGCGTCTTTCTGTTTACATTTCGTTCAAGTATCTCTAAGCTTGCTAACGCTAACGCCAATCACCCACTTGATTTTTGACTTTAGTAAGTCGTAAGGTGTTCTTTTAGTTAAGAATTTTATTGAGTGCCATTTTACGTTCTAAGTGCAGTAGAAACATCAAAACGATTCAGTAGTGTTATGTCTTATGAATGAACGTAAAACAATACATAATAAGTTAAAGTGAGTTTCACAGCAGTTATTGATAAGTGAGTGCATGCTCTTGTTCCTACAAATAGTCGTACTGATTTGTCCTTGATTGTGAACAGAAAAATGAAAACTGAATTGCAATGATTTGAGTACAATTATTATTTTTACCATATCAATTTAAGACATATTAAACTGAGCTATTATGGTAGGTGAGGTTAGGTTAAATTTTGGTTGGGTTAGTTTTAAGGTTAGGTTAATGGCATTCTTGTCAGGAATCTGGTATGGAAAGCTGATTTTTCTGAAAATATTTTTTAAAGAAAAATTTATCTACCTCAAAAATATTTTCTGGATGTATATATACAGTGGAACTCCGCCAGCACGACCACCCATTGGACAGTACACAACAACGCAGTTTTTCTACAGTAACTGAGTTCTAATATTGCTGTAAACCACTCTTACTGCGCAAACTCTAGGACGTTTACCGCCACGAAAGCACTGTTGATAAAAATCGCACCAAGCAAGCCCTACTTGCAAAAGCGCTTTTCTTGAAGCGCCGTTCACCAATCATTAGGTTAGGTTGTTGCATTATAGCATGATAGACTCCTTGTGGGACGGCCAGACAAGATTGCAACGTAACCAAAGTCATTGACGCGTTACAGTAATCTCCCGGTTAAGTTCGCATCCGTTTAAGTTCGTATCCCAGTTAAGTTCGCAAAAAATACTCAAAAAATTTGGATTCAACTTTTTCACTAATTTATTGGTATTTGCAGTGAGTCAAACATGACAACACAACTTGCCATGAAAAAAGTTAAACAAGGAACAATATGGTGCTAAAGTTCACGATTTAAACAAGTCAGGAATGGTCAGCTGATGCATGTTATGCTCTCTAATGCGTTTCGCTTTCAAAATCACCTGCCCCAAAGGTATAACTTATCTTCCATTTCTGTAAACCTCCCGACAGGCGCTCTAAATGTTTTCTTTTTCGTCATCAGAGCAGAACGTTTATGAAAAACTCGCTTCGCCCAAACTTCCAACAGTAGCCTCACCAATTTTGTTCTGCCGTGCGATGCTTCGTTTGCTTGGAGAATTTGTCTGGCTCAACTTCGAGATTACTTCCAATCTCTGTGACTCATTCAAACGCTTGGCTTTACCTGACATTATATGTGAATAGTATGATATAAATAAACACTATCTGCCTTGCTAAAAAGATTAATTAGCTTCAGTCAATGTAACAATCAGTCTGAAACGTCAGCCCTAATGATCAGCAAATCAACAATTCAGCGTCTTCATTTTTGCTGATGCATACACAGGCCCTCTATATCACATAATAATACGCTTTTTGTCTAGTAGAGCACAAAGCATAATTGCTAAGTTCGCACCTACCAGCAAAGTTCGCACATACTGCTCAGATTCAAGTTGCGAATTAACTGGGAGATTACTGTACTTTCAGCAGGTAGCAACGGTTGCTCCGCATGCGTTAGAGTCCTGCGCGGGTTGAAAATTTCTGTCCGCTCCTTCCCGCAAAATTTACAACCGTCCCGCACCCGCAGGAATTTGAGAAATCTTAACCGTTCCCGCCCCACAAATTTCTAGCATGCACCCCCAGAATTTAAACCTACACCCGCCCCTCACACCCACCCAACACGCGTCCGCTCCACCCCCACAGTTTCCGCCGTGCACCTGACATCCAGCTGTTTGTGAAGACTGGCAAAAATGTTGATCTGGATTATCTTTCTCTGCAGTTCATGAGAAGAAATCTGCCAGCTTTCATGTCTTGGATGTACAGATTCTTGTACTCATTCTCTTTGCGCACCACGCAACTAAATACGGTTCATTTTAAACATCCGCATGGGCTGAGAGTAAAGACAGGACGTGAGGGTCAAAGAAATGAAAATTGTGACAGCTAATTTTGGCTCTATCGGTTTTTGTGTAAATACTTGCTGTAACACTTCACCCTAACGCAACCCTAAAAGTAGCCCTTCAAACTCTAACCACCAGCACTACACCTGAATTCTAATGCTAAACGTGTCCCCCACATCCTAATCAAGCATTAGCGATAACCTAATCTTAAACTTACAGTAACCCTTACTCAAACCCTGATCTCTAGTGCTAACCCAACATTGATCTCATAAAAACCCTGGACCGCAAAAGACGATATATCGTCTTGGACTCTTTCAGCCATAACTCGCCAGGCGATAGAGCTAGAGAGGTGTTCAAGCCATCTGCGGATTCGGCAAGTCTTCTAGGTTCGTTTGAAAAAACAACGTTTCAGTTTGGGATTTGGGTTTCTCTGTGGGTGACGTCCCAAATGGGGGTGTTTTGCGTTTCTTTGCCTGTGTTTATCTGGCCCTGAGCGCCAACCCAAAGTAACATTTTTGTGGCACAACATTTTTTTGGAAAGTACGATATCATCCGAGTCTTTATAGCCCTTGATTGACTTTCTAGCATATTTGGAGCCAAAATTCGGGCCCTAAAACCAAAAATTGGTAAAAAATTCTACCCTCTAAACCAGGAGTTCTCAACCATTCTCTGACCATGTACTCCTTCAGCATTTTGACAGATGAGCATGTAACCCTAAAATTTTTTATGACAAAAAGGCTGAGTAAAATAACAAAAAAACGCTGAATGCTGAATTTTAATAGAACTTATGGATTTTTTGAACTATAAGGGTAGACTCTGTTTTTATGTCTCGAAGTTAATTTGTTGCGGTGTACAATAAATGTACCCGTTCAGATGGGCAAATGTATCCCTGGGTGTACGTGTACTCCAGGTTGGGAACCGCTGCTCTAAACGCTGACCCTGGGTATTTATACCCATGGCCATAACTCGCCAGCAGATTGGGCTAGAGAGCTGTTCAAATCCTCTAAAAACAAGTGAAATCTTGTAGTTTGCAACAAAAATAAATATTTTAGTTTTGGATGTTGGGTTTTCTGTTGATGTTTACATGATCACGGGATGTCTATGCATATTTTGTTTACATTTGGATGACGTCATCATCCCCTGGGAACAGACCAAACGAGACGATTTCGTGGCTCAAAACTTTATTGGATTCTAAGCTACGTGTCTTTAGAGGGTTTGATAAACTTTTTAGCGTTTCTGGTTTCGAAACTATGGCCAAACGTCCGGAAACTATTTGGGCAAATCCCCACTAATCCCCTACTAGGGAATTCTTACAAAATTTTGTTTTTTTGGTGAGAAGTTTGGCACCAGAAACGCTAGAAAGTCGATCATGGGCTCTAAAGACTTGCATTATAGCCTAAAATCTGCAAAAACTTTGAGCCATTAAATCGGCTCATTGGTTCGGCGATGACATCATTAAAAATGCAAAACATACCCGAATCCTGACGTCATCGACCAAAAACCTCAAACACAAATCTTAAAAGCTTTTTTTTCATTCTAAAGTAACGTCACGAGTCTTTTGAGTGTTTGAATAGCTCTCTAGTTCAAGCTACTGCCGAGTTATGGCTGGCCAAGCTTTGCCGTTTGAGGGCAAATCACATTTTTCCTGCAACGTTTTGGTTTTTGTCAAAACTGGGGATTTTGAGACATGATTCTGGCTCCAGATATGCTAGAAAGTCAGTCGATGGCTCTAAAGACGTGAATGATAGCCTAGTTTCCAAAAAATACATGAGCCAAAAAATGGCTCGATGGGTTGGCACCCAGGGCCAGGCAAAATTGGCCAAAAATCCGAATACATCCCCCGATTATGACGTCACCCACAGAAAACCCCAAACGCAAATCAAAAACAATTCTTTAAAATCGAAAGTAATTAATGCTGAATTCTAATACAAAAGTCCCTTGCCTCCTCCAACCCATGATTAGTACAGACGTGAAGGTGCTGAGCCTATGTCCAACCCCGCTAATCGACCTGAAAATGTTTCAAGGAGTGGTGTAGGAACTGGGCGTGTCAAAAATTTGAGGCAAAATCTCAAAAAGTTTGAGCAGAGAAATTTCGACATTTTTCAACAATGCTTATGAAATTATATTGTTTATTGAGTGTAGATATGAAAGTTTATTGTGTCACAGAAAACATATTAAATATATATAAAGTCAATATAAAGTCAATATATAAAGTCAACTTTTGTAGTAACTTCGTATTTTAATATGTGAGAGCTGATGAGTACCTGCTTCGCTTGAAAGTTTGGGCAAAAAAGGCATTTCGTTTACGTGCTTTATTTATGTACCCATGAGTGAATTGAGTATGCGGCAGGACATCTACTTCATATTAGCAGAGTCCATGCCAGACAAGTACAGAAGAGCTGTTTTTTTACTTTTAACTACAATGTTTGGGTGAACGCATTTTGCCATAAATTTGTTGCCTATATGTCCTCAACAAGGTGTTGGGGCTCTTGCTGGCAGCAACAAGGTGTTGGGGCTCTTGCTGGCAGCAACAGTTGAATGGAACGCCAAACCTCAGAACTGTGAAGCAGATGCTCAAGAGTACTAAGCCAGCTGACTTCTGACAGTGTTCTTGCACAGCCTGTAGCATACTTTTTTTCAGTTGGGTTAAGCAAACAAAATTTCAATTTTCAAGTATGAGATTTTATATTTTCATGTTTATGGTAACATGGCAGAGGAAAATGCACCAACAGCTACAGAAAACTTGTGGGGGGGAAGCTTGTCGCATAAAAAGTTTTCGGGCAAAATTGAGGAAATTTGGGAAAATATCTTTTGCACCCCTAAAAATTCCCTGCTCCTACACCTGTAGTTTCAAGGACGATTTATAAATCCTGAGGTAGTCACGTTGGATTTTAGTTATGATTGCTTGCGTAAGCAGAGACAGTTTCCACACATTATACCTTATAAGGGCTGTAGTTTATTTGCATATTTAAAGCCATTTGGTACGATTATGGACTAACTGTAGTGGCGCAAGCCACTACATGCGCAGAGGCAGTCAAAGGCATACCATCCCCGATGGTGTGAAAACCATCGGAAGCTTCCTTTGGCGGAACAGCTAGGGGCGAAGCAAATCGATCCAAAACTGGTGGAGATGCGGGGCACGGCGCGGCAGAGGTCGGGGATCGATCGCCGCTTCGTCGTGCAAAAATGCTGGAGAGGTCCTCGGACCTGCTTCGCCTCGTTGAGCGCGAATGACTTCCCAGCTGGGGAACACCGGGTGGAAGGGAAGCGATGCGCAGAGGCAGTCAAAGGCATACCATCCCCGATGATGTGAAAACCATCGGAAGCTTCCTTTGGCCGAACAGCTAGGGCGACGCAAACCGATCCAAAATAACTAAAGGCTGAAAAAATTGTTCAAGTGAAATGTAATCGTATGGTATTGACTATCTGCCCGGAAGCCTGATTTGTACCGCATGCTATTTCGAGAGGGGTTTCTCTTGGTTTCTTTAGAGTAGATGAGATGAGTTTACATTTTTGACAAACAACTACTTGTACGGCAAAGAAGCGTATGCGTTTTGACTACCTTAAGTTTCAAATAAAAACTGACGCATATTCATTCGCAAAATCAAGGATAGTCGTGAATTTTTGTCAACACCAAGACCATGGATTTGAGTGACTGTCTGTCACCTGTGAAGAAAGAATTGCTGAAAGAAGATTCGCTTGACTTTGCTGCAACAAATGGTATTGTGACGAAAGCAGTTAAATATAACAGTGGAACGGAACCCGAACAAGTAAGCCGAGTTTCGGCAAAATTATGTGTAAATGACAATATGAGAAAGCATTACAAATAATGGAAACTTGAGTGTTGAAACGAGTATTGAGGTTTGTATGTTGTCTGTCAACTTCTGATAGCTTTGGTGGCGATCTCATGCACAGCACCATTAATGTTATGTTTTTATGATAAACTGGAAGTTTACAATAAAAATGTGAATGTTTTACCAGGTTTTTTTTTAAGGAAAATGTGAGGAACCTGGTATGGATCTGTAGAGACCTGATTTCTCTGATTCTTGGGACCCGATTTTCTCTGATTTTAGGGACCCGATGATAACATTCTCTGATCCTAGGGACCCGATTTGAAATTCTAAGGACACGAATCGGGTCCCTAAAACGCCCTAAAAAAACTTGGTTTTACATAAGTGTTGGAAATGGAAACAACAAAATGTGACGTGTCGGTTTTGTTTATTTTGAACGTTTAACAGTTTCTTTGTTTACTGAAAAAGATCCAACGAAACAATTATCTTTCCTCTTAAGCTACAAATGCAATATGTTTTCACGTCGATTTTATTCACAGATGACTAGGGGCGAACTCTGCAGTACTCAGAACTGAGCAGTGGAGTAAAATCCTTTGTTTAAATATGTTGTTGTGTTTGTTCATACTGCTTTTCCCTATGTATGATTACTTGCATGCATGTACATTTTAATTTAGTGTGCATGCCTCTTTTTGACCAGGGCTCTCACAAATGCAACTCTAAAAATCCCAAGAACCACCAAAAATCTCTATTTTACATAAAAATTTCTAAATCTGTAGTGGTGCAGCATAAAATCGGAGCGCCATCATAATTTTTAAAAATAGAGCCAAACATGGTTTGCAAAATAACGTGAAATGATTCATTTTACACATTTTCAAACCTTTCCGAAAATCCGTAAAAATCCCTGAAAATGGTCAAAAATTCGAGTCTAGGGACAAATTCCCTAAAAGTGAGAGCACTGTTCGTGATCCTGATTCAGAAGCATGATCTACAATTCTACAGTTTTGCACCATATAGCTTAAGAGCAATGGTAAATTCGGCTCGTAGTTGCGACTCCTTGTCTTCATGTTCTAAGTACGTGCTTATATTATCATCCCTGGTCACGCTGGCGATAAGGTTCCATATATGTGGGTGCCGCCTGAGACTTCATGAATAGCTTGAAATTTAATGGATCTCGTAGTGCCACCTTGGGTGTGGTTTGAATTGGCTTGTATAAGATTTCATCTCAGCATTTCTTGGTCCTTTAACTAGCTGTAAAAGCTTATACTGTTGGTGAACTTCAGCTTGTGCAAAGTGTCTTAAAACTGTAAATGTTTTCTTTTAGTTTTCTCTCTAACAAAGCTTGGCTTTCACAGGTTTACAGTCCTTTGTCTTTCACACTTTTTCCAACCCCCATTCCGAGATCCTCATTTCAGTTTATGATGGGATTGCAAGAACATGTCAACGTACTATTGCACCGAGCAAGTCAAGATCAAGATTTTATGATCAATGCACTGCAACAGTAAGTTGCCTTGTTTCTAAGCACAAGAACGGCGTAATCTTGAAACCACGATAAAGTCTAACTCTCAGCAATCGCACGTGTACAAATGCGACACTTTTATGTTTTCCCTGCTGTGAGCAGTTTTTTGCCCTCATCACTGAAAGCCCAGGACATTTATAGAATGTCTGGTAGGTGAAGGGAGGCCTAATCTAGGAAGTTATACTTTATTTTTCCGTGGAAAAAATATATTAATTTCATAGCCCTATGGGACACCGGCCTTAAAAAGAACCACATTTTGAATATCCCACTTTTTTGCCTTTACCATGCACGTCGGGTATTACAATCAGAGAAAGAAATAAAAAGCTAAAGATTTATTTTTCGTCGGACTCAGGTCCATATCACAAATGTGCTCAAATAACACAAAAATTGTTTGTCTTAGCGCAGTACAGAGCAAGTGTTAAATGACAAACACAGACAACACAGGGAGATGCCAAACACTGAAACAACGCACCAGGTATACTGTTAGTGCATTCACTCCTCATCAAATAGTCATCCGGCAGTGGGAAGAAAAATGAAGACATTGTAACTTCAGGTTGTGAAGTAAATTACTAAAATCGTCGGATGGTGATGCTCACAAAAGCATCCAAATTATTTTGATCAAGGTTTCAAATGTTTTTGCAGGGCAATTTTTAGAAAAACAAAAATCATGAGGCGTCACGAAGCGAAGAGTAGGTGTAGATCAGTGGTTCTTAACCTGGAGTAAAATTAGCCCTGGAGGTGAATTTCATCTTCAAGAGTAAATTTTCTGAACCACAAATTGCGGCAAATTTAAATTTTTTAAAATCATTCTTAATTGTAAGAGTTCTTTAATTTCGTATTTTTAATAAGTGAGCACCATTGAATGTGTTGGGTGTAAATCTGGTAACCTTGTTTGATATAAAGGTAAGATATTTAAAAAAGTTTAAGAACCACTGGTTTAGATTGCTACGCATCAGTAATGCTGGAGAAAAACAGACACCAAGACAACGCAGCAACAAAAACTATAAATAAACCTAAAGTAAAAAATCTGTACTAGAATATAAAGTTTCATTATACTCGTTTTAGAATGCCACGGTTGGTCTGTTGATGCCTGTGTCCGCTAATGCCCAGCACAAGGCTGAACAGGCCTAAGTACTGTTTTTCAAATCTGGAATGTTATGACCTGAGCGGGATTTTCAAGTGCCGCCTNCACTGAGAACAAGTCAAGAGTAGCCACGCACACCGCGGTGTAATTGTTCTGGTGACTGTCCGCACATGCTTGATGTCGGACGCCNAAAGTTGCAACTCGTGTGAGGTAACAGTTTACTTATTTCGCTGCAGTTTCCATGGTCATGCCCGTACCCGCTAATGACTTTGATAACGTTTGGCGATTTCCATAGTGTGTTAGTGCAATAGGCGGATAACATGTTGCTGTTCAAACACAGTGGATCTTTGCTTTTCAATTAGCTCACTTTAAATTTACAGCATTGTTTTGCTGGCAGTCTCTGATACAAAAGGAACATTTTAGTTACGGACGTAAGCGTCTATGGTAAACAAAGCAAAGGAAATGTCTTCGCACATTCTACTTTTGGTCGTTTACTAAGCCAGGAAGCGTTACTTCTACCAGAAAAGCTCTTTATTTAATTCATTCAAGGGCCCGGAGAGTGGTGGAAAATACGTTTGGTATTCTAGCCACACGCTTGTTTCACCGCCCACTGATGGTCAATCCACAAAACGCCGATGTCATTTTCAAAGCCACAACGGTGTTGTGCAACTTCTTTTGTTTGAGATGGTTTGTTGTTGGCGCTTTATAACCACAATGGTCTTGTAACGCCACGACTGAGTTTGTACAATTTCTGGTTTCATTTCACTCGGTTTGTTTTTGTGTTCTGGGTGTGTTCCCTGCAGCTCTTCCGCACACCGTGGCCTGGTAAGAAGGCTGCAGTACCAATTTACAAGATTTTGGTAAAACCCGGCGGAGAGTCCTACCAGCACCGAAGCGGACGCACTTGCCGCTAGATCACGGGCTGGTCGGTAGGAACCCTGTTAAGTGAACACGGGCATCACAACCACAAGTCACATCGCGAGGTCACAAGTCTCGTTTGTGCCCGGAGCAAACGGCAACCAATGATTACACAGTTCACCACACCTCTGTCGTCACGTGGTTGGCAGTTGCAAATATTTCGTGCTTAAAATTCACCCACTCTTCCGTGGCCCAGTCTTCGCCCACTTTATAAAATATCGCCAAAGCATAAACACATTCGTCAACATAGTGTATATTTCAACCTGGTTTGAAGGTAATTGTTTGATATGAACGTTCGGGCACGACCAAAGATACGTAAAGATTCTTCTGTGTTCTGGAAAGCGGTCACCTAAATTAGTAATTATCTTATCCACGACATTCGCCAAAGCTTTCTTTTTGCTTTTGAATCTGTGTTGTTTGCTTCTCCAGAGTTGACGATTTTCTTAAAATCCATCAGGTTCTAACATCGTGCTTTTAAATTCATTTCCTGCGGCTTCAATATTTTTCTTCAAAATGAAAATGATGAAGACCATGCCTAAAACAAAAGAATGCAAATATTGAAAAATAGCCAATCGTAATTGATAAATTGAGGCATTTGCCAATATCTAGACGTGAACAAAATGAGAGGTAAATGGGACAACGCCAATTCTTTTGCTGGTTTGGAGAAACGAAATTCGCAATCGCAGCTGAGGTTCAACCAACTTACGACTTCATTTGAACTGTACCCAACCCTGACACAGCTACGGGGGAGCCGTTCGTTAGCAAATTACATTGGACATATTTAGCTGCTAAAAAACTGCTAAATCGGACAGATTTACTTAAATCGAAACATATTTAGCTTAATCAGACGGATTTAGAGGACCTGAAAACAGTTTGCGTTCAACGACACTAGGGTCTGTAAACATCACAGTAGCTATTATCAGGATTGCTGGCACGTGAATAAGATTTCCTCAGGGCCAACACATTTCAGTACTGTCTGTGCATGACTGCTAAACGATTTCACAATTGTTGTGGTAATCAAAGTGGTGTTTGCAGACTTTAGTGGTGTTACTTCCCAGTAAAGTGTTCAAAGTTCAAAATTTTTGATAAAATGTTGACAAATATCAGTGCAGTCTTTTTGCTCTTCTACTTGATGCTGTTTGCCAGAAAAACACCCTTCGTGTAGCACTTCGGGTTGCATGGGAATGCATTTGATACAAGGAATTAAACAGTCGCTTAAAATTATTAGATGGGTTCCCAGAGTGAATGTTATGCATCATCCTACCTATCTCCAGGTCTTATATATCATCCACTCTAAGGAGTTTAAACTTCTTGCATTGTGGAGCTTGATCGGGATATAATATCATCATTAATTTTTGCATATTATTATTATTATACAGTATTAATTTAGTCATAACGTCGCTTACCATTGGGACCTATAAGCATGTCCGAAGTTTTTCAATAATTTACAGACAACTTGTTAAAGCGCATCCATCTATCAAACTTTCTGTAGTTCAGTGCCAACTACTTTTTGCAATTTAGTGAATTTAACTCTTGTTCAATCTTGAGCACGCAACAAAATCTATCATTACTACTCTCATTGATCACGTTTACACTAATGATGTTAAATCCAGCATTGTTTATTTATTTAGTTTACGACAATCTTGCTACAGGCGGTAGTCTGACTTGTGCAATTTTGTCGTTTCACGTCGAGCTTTCAAAATACAGCACGAGTAAATTCCAAAAAAAACATAAATAATACGCAAAACGAATACACTGCTTTACCGGAATCTACCACATTTCAGAAATTCGTCAACAACGTTAAAAATAGCTACTGAAACGACAGTCGGCGCATCAGGCACACCATGTAGATATAAGCGCAACATATCGGTATGACCCAAGCGTTCAAATCGTTCAGCAAAGCCGGTTTCGTCCAGAATATCATGAACTTTGTTATGAAGGGCTGTTCGCGCTGCGCAGTGAACGTTACAATGGAAGAATAGGCGTAATTCGGTCTCCATTTCACCACATATACAAACACGATAGTTGCTTTTAGTGATATTTAATGGACTATGGGCGAAGCGAAGCATACAGCGAATGGAAGTCATCTGGGGATTGAGTCCTAACAAATGATGGGTACTTTTTTTTGATATGTGATAATAGGAATTTAAGCAATTCATGAAGATGGAGTGGTTGGCTGAAGATTTGAATTCCAGTGGTTGAGAATTCCACAAGCTGGAAGCCTTACGGAGGAAGAAGTTATAGGACAAGGATTTTTTAAAAAGTGGTGTTTGAACATTTTGATTGTGACGTAAAGCATACGGAAAAAATAATTTGAACGATCTGAAAGAACTGGCAGGAAAGGGGCAGGGTACCATATCAAAAATTAGTTTGGATACATAACAAAGCAGAGACATTTTTCTACGTAAATTTAGGCTTGTGAGGTTTAGATCGGCTAGTACATCGTTAGAGGATGCAGTTTTAAGACAACCTAGTATTATTTTAGCAGCGGAGAGTTGTGCTTTGTTTAACATTCGATTGTCGTAATCAGAATAGTTGTCGTAGATGAGAGTACCATAGTCAAAGACCGGTAATATGTTCGTTTTGTATATCGTGAGGAGAGCGTGGCGAGGCACAAGATTGACGAATGAACGAAGACGGTTAATTTTGGTCATCACTTTCTAATGTAGGTGTATAATATGAGTGTGCCAAGAGAGACTGTGGTGAAATAGTAAGCCGAGATGTTTGTGTGTATCTGTTTCCGAGAGGTGGGTATTATTAAATAATAAAGGGGGGTAATCATTCTTGTACTTAGACATGGTCATAACCGCAATTTTTGGGGGGTTGAAAGTAACATTCCAAAGCTCACACCAACGGTGCAACGTGCAGAGATCTTGAGTAAGCACACTGTGCAAGTGGACAGGACACTTATCTAAATAAAACAGGGTGGTGTAATCTGCAAAAAGAGAGATAGATGCTTTAATATTTGTAGCAATGTCATTAACATAGATTAAAAACAACAGAGGCCCTAAAACAGATCCTTGAGGAACACCACAATTCGTATACTTAAGATCCGAACGAGAACGGCCCAGAAGAACGACTTGAGAACGATGGAAGAGATAAGAGGATAGAAGATTTAAGAGAGAGCCGACAATCCCAAGTTGTTGCAATTTAAAGATTAAGGACGTATGATCAACACGATCAAAAGCTTTAGATATGTCAAGGAAAACTATTCTTGAAGAGAGATTTGAATCGTAGGCTTGGTACAAACTGTGACAGGTACCAAGCAATGAAGTTAAGGTAGAATGTTTTTTCCGAAAGCCAGAGTTGTCAGGTATTAACAGTTTATGGTATTCTAGGTAGCTATAAACATGCTTATGAAGAAGTTTTTCGAACACTTTGAAAGAGAAGGCAACAACGCAATTGGACGGTAGTTTTGAACAACTGTTTGAGAACNGGTTTTATGNATTGGAATTACAGTAGCAGTCTTCCAAGATGTAGGAATACCTCTGAAGAAAAAATTAGGTTAAAAAGAAGACTGAAAGGAGTAGCGAGTGATTGGCTGCAAANTTTTAGGATTCGATTGGGCAAATTGTCAAAGCCTTTNCATTTATTTGGATGTAGACTACTTAAAANACGAAATACTTGAAATGGATCGAAGGTTGGAGGGAGTAATCGATGATCAGTAAGAAAGTGGAAAGGTGGCAATTTATTTATATCATAAGCAGGAGAA
>JGI24158J21664_10007710_pt1 | contig 14313 bp, 5 predicted proteins | sample Ectturendosymbi3_FD_21664 | JGI IMG/M metagenome (IMG submission 21664) | reverse complement strand
TGGGAGAATCCTGCTAGATTTAGCAGCAAATCAGCTAAAATGGCAACACTGCTGATCGCAACCGTATGCCTTTTGTTACGTAACTGTACAAAAAGAATCAAGCAATAATTTCTGGACATAGACAGCGTTCAATTGAAAACCTTCCCTTACTACTCATGGCAAATTTAGCAAAATACTGACGTCTTAGTCTGATCAAATTTTTATACATAATGTAATAAATAAAATTTATTACAGTAGACCGCGGGGTCCCCAAAAGCGTTGGGCCCGTAGCAATTGCTACATTTGCTACTATTGTTAATCCGGCACTGCGTCTTTCACCGCACCGATGATGGTAGAAACGTTTACTGAAACGTTCACGCCATGTATTTGACCTTGTTTGCTTTGGCCGCTAATTGTGTTTTTTTAACCGTTCAATACTTTTGTTTTTCAAGAAGCCACTTATTTCTAACCTGAGTTGAACTTCAGGTTTCAATGTTAAGTGATTACTTTTTCAGGCTGCACCGTTCTGAGCACGATTCATCAGCCGAGCTCCGACACCTTCGAACTTTTCGATCGTTTGCTGCTGCTCTCTCTGGGAAAAGTTGTGTATCACGGAGAGATGAAGAAAGCTATGGATTTTTATCAAAGGTATGCAGACGAAGTGGCATACAAACTTACCATTAGAAATAAACATTACTACTTCCAAAAATGTTCACTACCCCAACAATTGTTAGAAATACATGTGAGATGTCATTAATTAAATCGCTGTACAAAGCAGGTGCTGAAATCACAAGGTTTGCCTTAAGTGCTCATCCTTAGTCTATGCTAAATAATCTGTTTTATGACTTTTCGGAAAAGTTTGCATGTTATTTAGTTTTAATTGTATGTTGTTAGCTATCTTTTTGAATTTTTATAAAATCATACACCATAAAACCAAAACGTTGCACCTAGCTTTAATAAACTTCATAAAAATATATGATTTTGTCGTAAATATTGCTTCGTTAATTTAAAAACTTTGCAGAAACTTATGACACCGGGACTACATTTGTTTAAAATCAACATTCGTATTATACTGAACATAAACTTATGACACCGGGACTACATTTGTTTAAACTAACAACTTAACATTCGTGCCCTCTTTTCTTGCTTCATTCTTACTTTGCATTTGATAAACTTGCTAAAGAAATTACGTTTTCCATATATTGCACTAAAACATAATTTTGTTTTACTTGCTTTCATTAGTGTTGATCTTTTACTCCAAATTAATTTGCTTTTCCGTTTGGTCGCAATTCGTGGCAAATAAAAATCTTTAAAGAATCTGTAAGGCCACGATTATATCCTGCCACAATTTTATGTATTTTTAGTGCTGGATATCCGTGTCCACACAACTACAATCCTGCCGATCACTATATTCTACATGTATCTGTGATTCCTGGCGAAGAGACTGAATCGAAGTACGTAAGCTACAAAATTATTTGCCGAAAAAAATTTGAGTCGTGAAACACCGACCTGTTAGTTCACTATCAACCAGCCACAGGCGTGAAAACTGATTCTTTCCGTAGATATGCATAACCAAAAATGAAGTAGGATACACACTATTTTCAAAGAAGAGCAGCAATGCTTCACAGAACTCTTTTTTGTTTCCTGAAATCACTACAGTGTAGTGACTCACCGAAGTTTTTGTTTAGAAAAAAACGTTGATGGTCCATTTAAAACTGCTTTTCGCTGTGGGCTGTCATTTTTGCTTTGTGTGTTTTTCCTATCGACTGTTTTAAGCTTTATTTAATTTGTCGCACAAAGTATTGTGAAACGCGCCTACAACCAACAAATGATGTTTAGGCGATAATGTTGTGTAGCACAATCTTGCTGAGTGATATTTGCTAGAAGTTGCTGGTCATACTTTTGCATTGTTTCTCTCGACATAGTAGAGCTATGAATAAATCTCATAGCTCTTTGATATTCAAGAGTGTCCATTAAGTCGCCATTCCCCTCTGGTTGAGCAAACTTTGCTTAATCATGCTAAACCTTATTTTCCACCTTGACAAGACCCCGCATAGTTGACAACAAGAAAAAGTTCTTCCAAATTTTACAAAAACTGCATTTATATTTTTGTGTTCCGAGGCGATTCGTGAATATTTTGTGTGTGCAGAGAGAAAATTGCGCATATCCAGAACCTTTACGAAAATTCAAATTATCATCGCGAGATTGTCAAATTCATTGACACCGTGACGTCGAACGAAGCAATAAAAAACAACATCATGGTGAGAAAACACATTGAATGTACACAGTAGAAAAAAGATGCAAAACTATTGTGTGACGCAGTATACGCTAATATGAGTTTCTATTTCAACTACTTTTACCAGAGGTTGCCGACCCAATATCTTATATTCAAGCCAAGCATTAGAGTTTTTTCCACTGCTTTCTTTTATTGAATTAAGACAGATATTTATCGTTTTCATAAAATTAATAATCGTTGTTCAACAAAATCAACTTTTAAAAAAATTAAGTGAAATGAAGCTCCCCATCAAAAAACAGTCATTGCAATTTGCAAACCTTCTCTAAAAATCTATTGTTAAAATCTCAACTGAGTTAAATTAACCAGATCTTGAATAGTTTATAAACTGCTGTTTTAAATAAACAATTAAACTTTTGCCAAAGCATCTATCAAACCAGGAAACTATGCTTTTGGTCCCCGAAAACAACGTCACGAAACGAATTTGGGAAGAAAGCTTGAGTCAGAAAATTATGCGCATAAAGATTGAACAGATTTTAAGGTGTATTTCATACTCCTGTTTATACGCTTATCTCCTTTTTCGAAATATTTACAGTGCATAAACGCATCATAAATTCATTCATATACTTTCACAACGTGTTAGCAACATATAAGTTGTGCTTTGCTTGCAGCATGAAGTAGAGAAGAAAAAAAAGAAACCTCGTTACAACGTGGGTTTTTTTGGTCAGTTTTTTGCCTGTTTCGTCAGATCGCTGAAATCATTGTATCGCAATCCCATGGTGTCAACTGTGAAGCTGGTGCAGACAGTGGTAACAATTGCTTTTATTTTCGTGCACTTGTATTCTTGTATTTTACACAGAAAAGCGCTACCTGCCAGTTGCACTCAAAATTAAGAAATGTGCATTGTAATCAGCAAAAATTTTAGAATAACAGTTTCAATAAATCTGGACTGATACGGATGTTTTATTTTAGGACTTGTTTTTGTAAAATTGTTGGCTTTCTGTATAGCGCTTTGTCAGAAACTAAAAGCGCTTACAGTGTTGCTTGCAGCATTCAAAATCAGGCCAATATGACCCAAATGCAAGATTTTGGGTTTTGAGTTGAAGATGTAGTTGAAAATCACGGTGTTTAATTAAGAAATCACGAAAACTTAACGAAAAGTCTCCCTGTGTGAAATGCATCATACAGTGACACGGACGTCTTCAAATCGACAGTTGCACAACCAACTAGCGATACACGTTATTCCTGGTTCAACTGATTGCGGTAGTTTCACGTCCAGGTTGGAAAAACTTTTGCAAATCATTTTCAGTTTTGGACTTTCGGCCTATTAGAAACAATGTGTTATATCTGCGAACAAAAGTGTTATTTGGTCTTAAAAATCTTTTTGGTTTACTTGATACTGCTACCTTATAACGATTAATCATAGCTATGTGTCCAGAGAGACATAATAACGTGCGTGTTTTATTTATACTCTTTAAAGGTTATCGCTGTAATTATTGGCCTTATTTTTCAACGGACGCCATTCGGAAAACCATACACCAACGTCGAAGCCCCCACTGTTGTGGGATCACTTTTCCTGGTCATTATCAACAATTCCCTGATCCATATGACTGGCGTTTTGCACGTAAGGCAGTTCTATAACTGATTGCATTTAAACCTTGCCATATCAATATTTCCTGCAAAGATTACAGGCACTATTGCATCTTGATTTATCCGTGTTGTCACAAAAATCACAACCATTTCTAACTCACCTTGACAAATAATACTACAAAGTTTTTTGAAATTACAAAAGATTCATGCAAGGTCACTTACCATCTTTTGTTAAAAAGAAAAGTTTAACATTTCTCATACAATAACAATTAGTTAATATGCTGCAGGAGCATTGCAAAGTTTTTGAGGACTGTTGCTGAAATTCGTTGACGACACATTTTGACCACATGGCAATTTGTTGACAAACGTTTTGTTAAAAGATTATGCTACAATATGCTGCAAACCAGTCAAGCACTGTCGTTGAAGCCAAAACGCCCCAGAATATTTGCAATAACTTAGTACAAAATTCATTTTTCAAACCTGAAACATCAGTGTTCTTTGAAAAAATGTCAATATGGTGATGACATGAATGTTGATGTGAAAGAAGAGCGAAGTACAAATGCAATTTATAAATTTGAAACGTTTGCAACCTTCTAAAGAGACCAATATCTGCATTACCCTTTTCTTCTTCATGACGTATAGAAGCTGAAGCGTACTTCAAAGACTTGAATTTGAAACCAATGCAACGAAATGCGAAGGTTTAATAAAAAACTATTTTAAGTGCTAGACAGTAATATGTATTCGTTGTGAAATATTCACAGATTTGAGATGAATTAGGTCTTTTCACAGTAGCATAAAGTAGTTCAGTTTGAATCTGAGTTTTAACACATTAAGCAGTTGACTACATATCTTAGTCGTTTCGTATTCATCCAGAAACTCATCTCACCTTTTCGTTTTTCTATTTTTTCTTTTTTATTTTGTTTGTTAATCTTTCCTGGGCACATCTGATTTTTACATAGAAATTTACACTCTATTTTGTTTTATATTTTTTCATTAATTATATCATTATTTGTTTTAATTTTTCATTTTTCATACTGTGTTGAACATCTTTTTGACCTCACCAATTTTCCTCAAACAAACTTGATCCACTCATTCGGGCACATAGGCATGCTCTCATCTTCTGTAATTTTCCTCACCAAACTCTGTATTTGTTTGTTTTGTTTTTATTTTCAACTGTGTTAAATCAATTTCTAGTTTTTAAATCTTTGCCAAAAATTAATAAACGTAGTTGCTTGACTAGATCACCGCTTCTTAACCTTTTTCGGTTTCGTTCATCCCTGTCGTCGATTGCTACATTCCCATTCGCCCTATTTTGAATATATGGTGGATGTGACGATGATCATGGTACTTCGAGTGCTCATTGTTAGACCACGGTATTTGCTCTACTTTATACATAGAATGCTTTTCGCCATGCCTCAAATTGGATACGATCTTCAAATATGGCTTGGTTACAGACTCGACTTCGCAAAATGTTTTTTGCTGTCTTATCAGCACATGCACTATTTCAAAAGAGGAAGGAAGAAGAAGCTTTTCACTAGCAGAGTCATTTTCGACCGGTGGAGGGAATTTTTAAACCTGGCATAAACATTCGTGCTGTTGTTTGAAAAATTGCGAGGACTTGTTCTGATAAACGTCATGCTTGTTTTGTAACTGACTCCGCAACTTTGAATTAGACAAGAGCTGGTTGCTTTAATTAAAAAAACACAATTTGCATTGAGCACATAGCTCATGGCTCAATTTTTCACTTCTGGAGGATGAAATACCCATGCTTAATATAATCGACATTCCACTTTCGCCTTCTAATCTATGAAGTGAACTTATCCTCAACGCTAACGTTCCTTTTCAAACCTGATGTTGTAGCACTGTGAAGCTGATGAAACCGGCGTGTTCTGACTGATCGATTTCATCTATAGACTGACATTTGCTTTTAATCAAACAAAGTGTTTTTGTACGTATTTCGTAGCCAATCTGAAGGTACCTTAGATACAAACGCATATTAGAAGTTGGAACCAATACCGAATTGGCAAAAAACGCATATCACAAACAGGTTACTCCTGTGCATAACTTTGACTGGTTAGGCCTGCACTTCAACTGATAAGGCTACGCTGATGAGTGTTCAGGTGCCAGAAACTTTCAAAAGTACTGCGATTCTAGCATATAACTTTTGCACAGGGGTGCAAGACACTCATACAGAGAGCAAAGCAAAGATTCCACTACTCGATTGAATAAAATGGCAACTTTCGGTAAAATCTATCTCCATTACGTAACAGTTGCAGTTAATTGCACCTATGTACAAGTTTTCTGAAGTGATAAGTTGCTGACTCCTGAAGACGCAAAGTTAGAACGCTTGAAGTTCGCCATTTTATTCACGGTTGCTGGCATGTTTCGGGTACGACAAGACAGAAGCATCTTATAGGAGGATACAAAACAATTAGGAACAAAAATTTTTGATCATCTTTCATTCACCCTCTTCTTTTATTCACCCTTGCAAAAAACTCATTCACCCTGGGGTGAACCATTCACCCGTTTGAGAAGCACGGGACCAGATGACCACCATGGGCCTTCACCACTTCTGTGTGACACAGTGACCACCTTTGTGTACATTAATCAGCCATATTACCATTGTGTTCTCATGTACTCTAATCAAGTCGGGAATCATTTGAATAAGAAATTGAACACTTAGTTTAAACACCTTTGGATTTGGGAAACCAAAAATCAGTAATTTTTAATATTTTTAATTAAAAAGTTTTGGATTTGATAAACACAGATTTATTATTTTTGGTAGAAGCATTCATACCGATCAAAACAAAGAGTTTTTCTTTGAGAACATTGTGTGCTATATCAGATAGCAATAACTTTTACTCATGTTTTAACGTAGACAAAGGCTTTCGTTGTCTGCAAAATATGTGATTGTTTTTAACCATACATTCGATCTGTTTTCCATCAAAGTCAATAGAAACATTTTTCAACAAACTGAAGATTAGATGGAATCAGGCCCGTAGCCAAGCGGGGATAATCGGGGGCAATGCCCAACAAAATTCTTTTTGTTCCCCCTCAAATTTTGTTGTGTCCAAATAAATTTTTTTTAACATATAGTAAAAACAAAAATCTTGCCCCCCTAAAATATATTTTCCCCCCCAAACCTTGAAACCTGCCTACAGCCCTGGATGGAATACATCATTTTTTAACCAAGTTAGTTTAAATTCAAATAAAAATACCTCAACACAGCACTTGAGGCATTTCCTAAATGAATAAACTCCAAATAAGTGAAGAAACAAGTTGTTTTGCCCTTTGAGCTGTGGCATATGCTGCAAATGAAGTGTCACAAGTGACGGACGAAGTTCTAATGAATCTTTTGCTGATAAACAACAAACGTAGTTGCTCAATATAAGAGTAAATTTGCGTCGGAAATGAGTAAAAATAAATCTTGTACAGAACCATTTACTTGGTGTTGTTTTCACTTTTCAACAAACAAGCAGATTTTTTTGACTTGCATAAAGTATGTGCACGAAATGCAGATGTGCACCAAAAGAAGCAATGGCTTTATAAATAAGATTACGTAATTTTTTGACAGGCTTTCCCAGCGGAAATTCCAATATTTCGCCGAGAACATTTTGATGGAATGTACAGTGTTTTGGCATATTTTACCGCAAAAACAATGGCAGATCTTCCAAATTACATCATCCTTCCTCTTCTTTACACAATCATCGTCTATTTCATGTTTGGTAAATTCTATCAAATGTGCATGATGTTCTTATGAGTTTGTGCATTTCTCTGTGGCAAAGCTTTGACTTGTATGACTATTCTTTCAATATTAGTGTATATCCATACAATTCCCTAATGCTTGACGTGTAGACGAGCTAATAGATGACATTAACGTAGCAGTGTTTGCCTTCTAAAGGCAAGAAATGAAATATGTTGCTTGATCTTTTCTTGAAAGCAGTTCGGTATTATTTACATGAGGTAAAGAAACATCAGCAATACGTAATACCTTTCATAGTGTTTATAATGATATTTTGCATCTTCAGGTCTTTATCCATCCGCAGCACAATTTTTCATATTTTATGGCTACGTCTTGTTGACTGTGAACGCAAGTGTATCTTATGGTTACCTCGTGTCTGCCATATCACCCAACACCCCAATCGCGTTGACGCTTGGCCCAGCATTTCTTCTACCTATCCTTATTGTGGGTGGCTTCTTCATAAAGCCGAAGTAAGGAAATGTGTTGTCATGTACTTCATCAGCCTATGGATTTAGACACGCTGCTTCTTTCTAATTTGTTGGATAGAGAAAAACACTGCTAAAAGTTTTGCTCTTAAATTCAAGTTCAAGTTTGAGACTAAGACTAGCTTCAATAACGAAACAGGTTGAGATGGGACAATTCTAGTGAGGTTGTTTTGCAAGGATTGCCTCAACAAAACTGACATTATGTTACGCACAGGGCCGGCCCTAGCAGATGCGGGGCCCAATGCGAGACCTAGGCTCGGGGTCCCTCTGAGCAGTGATTTTACGACGTCATTGTATTCAGTCAACCGTGTTACGATCGTGGTAGAGCGCAGCTATGCAGTGCAGCACTAGCACGACAATTGAGCATGTTTGCTAACATTCGAAAGGAAATTTGCTAGTTCTAACAAGAGCGTTCTTTGTTAACAATGCAATTTATATGACGCTTCTACTGAATTCTCAAGCACAAGGTGTATTTGGCAAAAATGAATAATTTACCCAAACAACATGGCGCGCGGCCCGCTCAGGCGCGGGGCCTTATGCAGCTGCATCGGTTGCATCGGCTTAAGGCCGCCCCTGGTTACGCAATCGGTTGGTTTTTGCGATAAATAGGAATGCTTTGCAATGAACGTTGAAAGAAATTTACTGTCCAAAACTACTGTAAATATATCCACTGTTGCTAATTGGCATAAGAAGACTACAGTCTTCACGAAAAGCGATTACCAACAGGAACACCTTGTTCTCTTCAGAATAATAGCGTGTTGTTATATTTATAGATCGACTGGCAGTAAATATAGATGTTTGAATGGAAGTATTTTTTTAAAGTAACGGATATTTGTAGGTAGAAACCACGTTATGCAGATTGCAAGAGACCACAACAGCAATATGTTTGAACGTACACATATAATAGGTGTACGGTAAATCTTTGTGCAAGAGAGTTGGAAATTGTCTGCTCAAAAATTTACATTGTTCCCAGTTTCCGACCCGGTTCTAAAGTATTTCTTGGAATTTGCGTCTGGATCGTGTAACTTTCAATTACGTGCAAATGATTTCTCGCTAAAAATAAACTCATCACAAAAAACAGTGATTCTGTGAACTTTCCTTAACAAAAAATGCCGGTTTAAAAATTTTATAAGTATACTCCCGTTATTTCTTATTCCACACATTGTACTCCATAGTTCGCACTGCAATGTTTGCCCGAGGTTTTCCTTTTCTGCTACAATTTTAGTTTGTGTTGTCATTATAAACACATGTTTTTGCACTCAAAAATTGATAAACTCTGCCTTTATTGGCCTGATTTTAACAAACATTGCAGCGGTAGAGTGGAGGCCGTCCGCAGACCCAGGGGTAGAGGAACCGGGGGACCGCATGGGTCTACTTTATATTTTGAATTTTGTGTAAATACATTTAAGTAACACAGTTAATATTAGGTCCAATGTTAAAGCAAACCGTTTAATGAAAAATTTGGCAGAATTTAGGCAGTATTTTTGCACTATTATAAGTAATATAGCCTACTCGTATAATTGTAATTTGGCAGTGAATTTAACAGAATTTCCGTAAATGTATTGCAGAATATACCGTGCACAATCTAGTCATCCTGCTCGGGTTTCCTTACCGTATAGTGTTGTCGAACAGTGTTGCCATGTGTTATAATACTGCACCACATTTATGTGCTGAAGTCAGTGTAGCGTAGATAGGTAGGGCTTAGTGTAGATAGGGGTTTTAAGGGCTTATAAAACATTGCATGAAATTGTTAAACATGCTGAGAAAAGTTCATGACGTCGTATTTCAATGCTTGTGACGTCATAGTTACCAATTCAAACAACAAAAATTTTCCATCGGTATTTTGACGTGCACTTGGGCCCCCACTTCGAAAAAAAGTTCCTCCACCACTGCCCAGGTCTCTTATCGTACGCCTATGAAGGCACACGTACGGAGTACAGCTCGTTGTGTACATGCCTGTCTAAATATGCTGACAAAAATGTTCGCCTTCAATTTTACGCTATCGATAACATTTAAAACTCATTTGGAATTTTACATGGTGGAACACTTCTGTGCTTCTTAGTTAAAACTTTGCAACTACAGCAACAAAAACGTTGGGCAAATACGCATTTGCTTGTTTTTGTTCACTATTTGTAATGCACTTGTTTAGGCAAAACATTGTGCCGTGTGGAACACTCGAAGTACAAAATCAATTTAACCACTGGTTGTGACTGCAGACCTGGGCCAGGGGCGGATCCAGCCAGTAACGCTAGGAGGGGCGATTTCAGTAATATTTGGGAGTCAAGTCTCGTAACGGCTTCGCTACTGTAAGAAGGATGAATTATACTTCATAACACTGCTGTGACAAAACGATGGACGACAAAATGGCCTTATATCGCAAATGCTCTTTTCCGAATTGTAAAAAATTATGGTGAATAAAGTTAGTTTCTTAAGTTTTAGAGGGGGCGATCGCCCCAATCGCCCTCCCCCTGAATCCGCCCCTGACCTGGGTGCGAACTCGTTGTTCTACGCAGAATTTATTTCCCATGTAACTGCCGCATTTATAGTTGTTTAATCTCGAGAAAGATTCGACGACATGCTCAGAATAAATACGCATGCCGTATAGCAGCTTAGCGGAGATGCAAATAGAAACTTTTTTTTTCAGTCAAATCCCAGGGTGGCTGGTTTGGCTCAAGTATTTATCGTGGTTTTACTACGCCAACGAACTGCTGTGTGTCAACCAGTGGCAATTCGTTGATCATTTTGAAGGTAAGATTTAATTATTTTTCCATAATCCGTCGAACTCAAAGCTTTTCCGTGATCTATAGTATTTCGACGCAAAAAACTTATTTCCCCAAAGATAAGGCACGATGATGACAGGTAGAGTAGTTTGTGTTTCTGAAAGTGCTTTGACGACACCTGAGACGAAAACTGTCACTTTGCTGTAAAATCTAATGCTTGGTTGGAAAAGCTCAGGCACACACATAATTAGAACTTGACACGGGTTGTAGGTTTCTTACTATTTGAACATATTGCCGTCTATTTTTTTATTTTTGATCAATGCAAAAAGCATTGCAAAGCATGAAACGGTAGGTTGAGATCCCATTAGAAGAGAAGCGTCTCACGTAGCAAGTGATCTATAACAAAAGCGACATGTAGCCTTCAGTTAATAAACAAACTTCCGTTGCCAAATTAAATACTTTTGCTTGCAGTGTTTATTGATGCTGTATTTCTATCCTTTACTGTTAACCAATGTTTTTCGTTTACACAAATTCATTACTAACTACACCATTCACATGAGAGTTATTTTTCCACTTTTTATAAGAAAATATGTTTTTTCGCGTTTTGCGTTTTTTTAGGTTTTGTCAGTTTTGAAAGATTCCAGGTGAGCAAAGAAGCACCACGGTGTTCAAGTATTGCAGAACATCATATTTTCGAAAAATGCAATATGCTGTACTGCTCAATCGTGCAGTTAGGTAATGGGTTTGTACAGGACCAGATATGTGGTTTGGATCGATAAGAAAATATGCAGTGAAATACCTATAAAATCACCGTAGGCATATTGTTTTATCTTGTCGTTCATGACAAAAACCTTTTGTGTGGTTTTTACAAATTATGTGATCGACGCGCTTCAGAAATTCAGAGGCAAAACAACCAACTTAGCAAGACTGTTCTCATTCGTTAAGAAGTTTCTTTTCAGATTGTCCTCCCTCTGTGGAAAACTCAACTACATGCCACTATCAAGACGGGCTGGCTTTTTTGCATTCACTGGATTTTAATCCGGTAAGGGGTGCATGACGCTCATCTTGGAACTTAAACTTTTTATGCTTGACGTAAATATAAACCTTGATTGAATTGTTGCCTTTACGCAGGTTTTGTGTTTGGAACAACCTATTAAATTTTGCTATGACAGACGCTGTCGCTAAAAAATTTAAATGTCGGTAATTTTTTGAACAACTGCCTAAACCGGGTTGAAAAAGTATTTTGGATGATGTCAAAAAAATCCATGTACTACCACCACTTTTTCATACTTGTCATTTTATAAAAACATTTAGATGGATTACATTTTCAACCGTTGTTTACAATAAGAAATGTTTCAGCTACCTACAACTTGTTTTATTGTTCAGACTGACTTCACCTTCACGTCTAGCACTTTCATTTGAAGTAATTTTCATTTAACTAAAAATAGTTATTCATCTCAGGGTTTTTATATCCCAGTAGTTGGTCTACTCAGAGCCGGATTAACAATATTTGCAAATGTAGCAATTGCTACGGGCCCCACGCTTTTGGAGGCCCGCGGTTCTTTGTGTTAAATTTGTTCTTTATTATATGCAAGGGTGGACATCAAAACTTAGGTGCCCGAGGCAAACTCTCAGAAAGAGGGCTTATATATTACACATGTTAATCAGAAAATGTGTTCGCTGAAAGCAAGTCAAATTTTTCTTTTTGTCTGGGAATTTGCTTCTGCGTGAAAGTTCACATTGTAAATTGTTTGATGTCATTTGATTTAAATTTTTCTTTTTCTACACATTAAAGTCGTGGGAGGGCCCTTCTGTTACTTTGCACATAATTTTTGCTTTATTTTGACAAACATACGACTTGCTTCAGAGCTTATAAAATGCGGCTCCAGAGAGATTAATAAGCTTTTTAACAAAACAATGCAAAAATTAAGTGTGAAACTCTCAAAAGGGAGATCCGAGAGGAACGCCTCTTTCGCTCTCTTAATATCCACCCCTGATCATATGTATATAATTTTTTCACTCCAAGACGCCACGATTTCACCAAATTTGCAATGAATGCTTTCACATTAGACTAATGTGAATTGAAAATTAAAGTATTTACAGTTATGTGCAAACATATGGGACCGTTCAGGCTAAGAGGCGAAATTGCTGCAATTACCAGATATTGCTTGATTTGTATTGTTATCAGTGGCATTTAAAAAAGTATTGTCACATCACACTGACCTGTTCTATAAGTTGCGTTACCTTTTTGGTACTTTCAAATGATTTAGCCAGTGGTGCCAAACATGGGGTTATGCTTCCAAATCGGGGTTGTCAATGCCTTTCTGGGTTTTTCTTCTGAAGATTTGGGGTTTTTAGGATTTAACTGGGTAGCGGTGATTTAAGTTAGGGTATGCTTTGTTAAACTTCTTATTTCTAGTCTCGTCTTTCTTTATATTCTTTTATCAAGGTACCTTAGTCTTCAGCAATAACTGATGAACCAGCAACTGTGACACCGTATAAGCTGTAAGTTTTAGTTGGGTGCAGTGATTGCAAATGACAGAGATACTAATGAAGCAAGCCTAAATAACAAGATTAAGTAGTACACATACCAATCTTAAGGTAGAGTGGTTGAAAGATCCACATATCAAAGGTTAGCTACAGAATGACACTGGGAATGAAGACTTCTTCATTTTAAATGCTGCCAGATCAGCGCTAGAAATACAAACATGTCCATGTCACTGCGATATAATAATTCCGATAGACACTAAAGTTTGTTAGCAAAGTTACAGTATATATTCACTAGCACGTTTTGTGACTTACAGATGCCCAGAAATAGTCGATAGTAGGTTCACCTACTTTTGTGTCTACCTGGTATTTTTTTTAAATCTGTGTGTTTTGGTGAGTCTATATGGGAGTTTTCAAAAAAACTACTTGGCAGCCCTTGATTTCGCATCTATTTACTAGACATTGGGTAGTGAACTTGGAGTCTTTTTTTACAAATGCTATAAATGGTTTGCTCATTTATTTAACTCTCATGGTGACCAACTGCAGTTAAGAACGGTCATTTTGTAAACTTTAAGATGGTAAAATGAACATTTAAAGAGCGCCATTAGACAAAACAAGCTGAACAGCCTGATTCTAAAGAATACCACAAAGCATGAAGTTCTATAAGAAATAGACACTACCAGTATCATAAAGAAATTCGCTATGGCAAAATCTAGAAAATACAATCTTAAGCAGTAGGTTTGCTGCTTTTGACAATAGGCTTCGACGTTTATACTTAGACTACACTGTAGCAATGATCAAATTTGTTGATGAGTCTGGAAGCAGTAATTACTGTTTCTGTATTGTACTTGTGAGCTGTATAGTAATGTGTTCCTTCATGGTGAAAAGATACGCATATACGTTTTTGCTAAAAAGATATGTAGCCCACTTATGATTTAACACTTGTTCAAGTGTATTTTTAACTTTGGGCCCCGCGCTGACACCTTGGCGTCTGGGTGGTTTTGGCGATTTTCGCAAAAAAAACAGCAGTTTTCGGTTGCCTTACCAACGCCCTAGCTCCTCCGCCGATTGCGCTAG
>JGI24158J21664_10007709_pt1 | contig 14316 bp, 11 predicted proteins | sample Ectturendosymbi3_FD_21664 | JGI IMG/M metagenome (IMG submission 21664) | reverse complement strand
ACTTACATCACAACTTTTGAACCCGAAACCCCAGCAGGTCATCCAAAGTATCAAAAGACTCAGATTATAGCCTAGTTTCCAGTAAAAACTTCAGCGATATACTACCACCTAACGGTTGGGGCCCAGGGCCAGGCAAAGTGGGCCAAGGTGGCCTAAAAGTCCTCCACTTATGATGTCACTCACAAAAAACCTGCACCCCCAAGCAAAAAAAATTTTAGAAGACTTACCGCATCTTTTGAGACTTTTACCGGGTCTGTAGAGCATACTGGACCAGAGAAATTCCCGCACAAAGCCATGTGCGTTTAAGCGTTTTTTTTTTCGAAAATCCCNGAAACCACCCGAGTGCCAAAGTGTTAAGAAGCNGGTTCGATGGAATAATGTGACTCTTGCATTTCGACATGAAGAAAACAGGTGGCAAAGTTTGCTTCATGACAAGTTAGCTGAGATTCCACAATGTGGTACGCTTTTATTGAGAACTCACAAAAGTGCATGTGCTTAGGTCATAAATAAAAATTGATGAACAGTTGCTTCAGTAGCAAGTCCGGCACTTAGGCTTTGCCAAAGTCTTTGATTACAAGTTATACTGTAGAACGTGAGCATGTTGATGTTTGCTTTGTATACTTGTGTCACAACTCAATTCACTGATTACGGTTGTTAACTCGGGCTCTTTTCATTGGGTCTTGTCACTGTTATTATATTTTTGTTCCATGTCTGCCTTTTGTGTTCATGTTGCAGGTGACCTAAATCAAAATTCGCTTGTGCTTCACCTGGGATTATTTAATTATACCTCTAATTAATTCATTAATTAATTTGTTGTTGTTAGGCCATAACTACTAAAAACTTGAGTCAAAAAATTCCCTCTTGCGGTTAAGGCCAAGGCTTGATGACATCAGCCAAAAAGGCCTAAGCTTATCCACTTATGATGTCACCCACAAAAAACCCTAAGTCCAAAACTTCCCAATTTTTTTAAAATCTAAACAAGAAAACTTGCCGCATCTTATGAGGGTTTTAACACCTCTCTAACACAATCAGCTGGCAAGTTATAGATTTGCTAAGTGATGCTAGAAATGTAGTTCCATGAACTGTCCCAGCTCCAAAGGTGTTAATAAAACATATCCATCTTTGCTGATTACCTGCCTAAAACACTAAATAAATTCTTGAAACAAATATTTGCTCAGAGTCATAGCAAAACAACCTGTCTATCACTTTGCCAAATACAAAAAGACTATGCAACAGTGATTTCATCTCAAGTTGAGAATAAAGATGAGCCTTCTTACTCTCATACCACATTGCGCATTAGTGACAAGTCACTTGCACATTATAAAACGTACTTAGAAGAGGAAATTATATTTGGTAGAGAAAAAAGTAAGGTACATTTATGAATGAATCTTGACATTTGTACAAAATCCATAGCATGTTCTGGAATGTAGCTTGACAGCAAAAGTGTTAAAAACGTAACTCATGAAGTTTTGTATGTAATTATATGAAATTCAACATCATGATATCTGGCATTTAAAGTTTTCATTGACAGATTTTATGATCTGCATATGAGCAGATTCATTTGAAATAGAAGTCATTGCTGCTATGCCTAAATTGTTTCACAATGAAAATGTTTGCAGCAGTAGTTTCACAATAAAAACATAATCAAAAACCATAAAGTGGTTATGAACTGACATATGGTTTGTACCATGACAAACCAAACTTATTTCTGGTAAGAATAAATGTATAGTTAGCTACACCCCAGTGTTCAATTCTTGCCCACACTTCAATTTAAGTGCACACCTAAGTTTATGTGCATGCACATGTCAAAGCCTTGGGTCGGGGCACACCTTTCTTAGGGACGTAAAAGGTTTACAAAGTTCAAATATAACAGCAACATATTGATGAAAAGCAGGATAATGGCAAATAAATTATTGTTCTGTTTTTTTAGTTTGATTGTGAATGGGTGAGGCATGAGTATCAATGACTAAATGCCAACAGCAGCATGCCTGAAAAAGTTCAAGAACCTTTGTACTTAGAAGGAACACTGGTTCCACTAAGCCCTTACAAACTGTGTACAGCAGCCTAGTATATTCACGCTTTGAATATGCAGTAATTAAATGGAGATCAAGTTTGCCATGATTTATTAAACCTTCAAACAAAATTCAAATGACTGTATTAGATTACCGCATTTTGCTGACTATAAGGCACAATATCAATGATGATCATTGAATTTTTTTCATACATATGGTGCACCAGATGATAAGGCACATTAATCTTCCACAAATCCATTAAATACTTTATCTTCAATGTCTGAGTTTAACAGTTGCGTGAATTTCACATCAGTATGCCCAGTTCTTTCTTGTCAGTCTTGTTGCTGTTACTTAGCTGCTCAGTGATGGCTATGGCCTTCATGACTTGAGACTGATACCTTGGCCCAAGCATCTACAATCCATTGGCAGATGTGTGGCTTCGTCAGTACATAGGGCGCACTGGGTTATAAGGCATACTGTCAATATATGAGAAAAAGCTTGCCATGCCAGTACTGAAACCATGACAAAATTTATTCATGCATCTCGAACTGAGCCACTGGAGATGTCACAGACAACTAAGTAGGTCATGCGTTCCGAACTTGTCATCTAACCACTTCAACCAATCATGTTCATCCAAAGGCAAAATAGCCCGAGCACTATTTTGCCTCATTAGACAAAACAGGCGTTACCTTACATTAAGCAGAACCTTCATGCAACATGCCTGTATGTTACTGTATAATTTGTAATTTTGCGGAGTCAAGGTGGAGTCCGAGTTGAATATTTCTGTGATTTTCGGAGGAGCGGATGCGGAGCAAAATTTTTCGGAGGAGCAGACACGGAGTCAAAAAAATGAGACTCCGTCCATCTCTGCTATATAGTCCATCGCATCAGATCTCACGCTTGACTGAATTGCAAAAAGTCAGCAGAAGCGTGTGTGCAAGGCTGGCCCTAACAGATGCGGGGCCCAATGCAAGACCTCTGGGTGCAGGGCCCCTCTGAGCAGTAATTTTATGACGTCATCATGTTTAGTCAACCGTGTTACAATCGTGGTAGAGTGCAGATATACAGTGAAGCACCAACAAGAGAATTGAGCACGTTCGCTAATGTTCAAAAGGAAATTTGCTAATTCTGATGAGAGCATTCTTTGTTAACAATGAAATTTATATGGCGTTTCTACTGAAGTGAATTCTCAAGCGCAAGGTGTATCAGGCAAAAATGAACAATCTACCCAAACACCATGGTGCGGGGCCCCAGAGACGCAGGGGCCAATGCGGCTGCATCGGCTGAAGGCCGGGCCTGCGTGTGTGGTAGACGTATAGATCTGCGCAATGACATATAACAGTAACACGTGTTATATGTCATTGATATAACGTGCTATATGTCATTGATCTGCTTTTTTGGTTAGTTTAAAGAGTAAAATGCAAAGTGCACATTTATTTGCATCATCTAACGTGGAAGAATTGAGGAATCAACCCGTTACTTTTTCCATGAGCAAGACTGACCTTACTTGCAGGTTACAACAAAGTAGGCCTAAACATAACCCATGCTGATAAACTTTGATCACAAAGTAATATATGTTGTCCACTAAAAAAATGAAAAAATATTTGGTGCACGATTGCTTGCACTGTGTAACAGTTTTGTGTACATGATTTGTAATGAATATTGATAAGGCTCTGCTTGTAATTAAATTGTAAATATATTTTGCAGACTGTTACATTGAACTTGGTGACTACCAACACTCGCTCGCCATGGCAGATGTATAAGCCCTGCAACCACAATTATAGGACACTCGCAATCTGTGCATGTAGCCTAAGTCGATGCCTTCGTGAAATCACACCATAATTGTGATGCATGCATGGTCATACAGAAGGAACGAATAAATACAGTTTTTCTGCAGCCCGGTCCAGTCCTGTCCCTGCCCAAATTGGTTTCAGTCCTGATCCAGTCCAATCCAATCTTGAGCCGATCTCATCTCTGCTGATAGTCTGCTAAAGTACAGCAACAGATAGCAGAACTGGCCGGACACAATTTTTCAGACTCCGACTCCGTTCCTGTTCCAAAATTTTTGAATCCGGGTCCGGCAATTCTTCAAATTTAAGAATCCGACTCCTGTTCAGACTCCGGCTACAATCATCGATCCAACCGAAATTTTCCCATGTTTTTACTTAAAAAATGACCACGCAGACTCCTGCTACTGCCGAAATTGCAAAATGACTCCGGGTCTGCGTTTTCACACATTTTTGACTCCGTTGTCAAGTGAAATTTCTGACCTCTGCGATATTTCTGACCTACTACTGTTTCTCAGTTATTTTACTACTCAGAATATGTAAATAGTTTGGCAATTACTTTTTTGATGTATGTTGTGTAAATCAAAACATTAGATGTCAGGTATCCATTGGTTAGATGTCAGGTATCCACAACAAGGTATAGTACGGGAATGACTTTAACCATTGAAAATTTTCGGACTTGTCGTTGACTTCAATTGTTTTTCTTTTCTCACCCTAACACAAACCTTAACCCGACACAGGTGTCTAAACACGAATCCCTAAGGCCTAATCACCAGTTTTCTCAGCGTGTTTGATATGTAGAATATTACTCTGTGCATGTGTACATGGTGTGAAGTCAGAAAATTCGCTAGTCAGAAATTTCGCTTCACACCTGGTCCGGGTCCGAAAGAATAATGCAAAATCCTTCCGGAGTCGACTTCGGCACCTGGATCCGGTGCCACCTCTTTTAGATAGACTCGGAGGAATAGCACACAAAGCTGAAAAATTGCTTCCGACGGTAATAAATAAATGATTGTGCAATAGCCAACTTTTGCCAAGAGGCCAAAATAACTAGTCAAATTTTATTTCACAGTCTAATTCCTCAAAATATCAAATGAAGCACATCGGGCCGGATATCCTTATCCGTATCCGTTTGCCGCATAGAAGCAGTTTATTTTATATCCGTGTCCGGTTGAAACCCTATCCAGCTGGCAAACCAGATAGCAGAGGTGTACAGGATCAGGATTTCGGGACTCAAGTCCAACAGGATTCAGCATATTTTGAACATACCGGATCGGGTCCGGGGTACGTTTTTTTTCAAGTTTCTGGATCAGAATCAGGATTTTCAAATTTCATTGTCTTCGGCATTTGACGCCAACACAATCATGAAAAGAATTTTTGCAAAGATTTAAAAGATGTAATGTAGTTCACATCAATTGGAAATGTGTGAAAGAGGCGCTATTACACCAGACATGTCATGCACTGCAGAGCACATTCCACCACCATAGCATCAGAGGTGGCCGGAGTCAATTTTTCAGACGCCAACTCCGCTCCTGTTCCAAAATTTTTGAATCCGGGCGCGGATCCGGGTCCGGAATTTTTTTAAATTTGAGAATCCGACTCCTGTTCAGACTCTGGCTACAATCATCGATCCAACCGTAATTTACACATGTTTTTACTTAACACCTTCGGTGCGGCGTTAATTCCACGAGATTATTCAGCTAGTGCGGTAGTGCTTGGCTTGTTTTCATCCAATAGCCAGTGATAGCGTGACTCGGGTCAATGACTCGACTCGACACGAGTCACGTTGAGACAAAATGGTGACTCGACTCAACTCGAGTCACGTTTTTCACAAAATGACTCGACTCGAGTCACAGTCAATGACACGAGTCAGAGTCATTTTTACAATATCTTTGAGTTCCTGATGGACAAACCCAGTTCGTTTGCACGCAAAGAAATGAGCATTTTATACTTCAGTGATGATCAAGATTGGCGCAAATTTTCTGTTTTCTTGTCTAGTCGTGCTATGCTGCATTTCAAGGATCAAGTTTCCCCATCTTGCGTAGGGTAGACCTGAGACTTTGCTTTCACTGAGAGGCCAGTAGGGCACAATATATTGACACCTTATCGTGGTTTAATGTAGTATTTGCACATCATGATCATGGCAGTGGGCCTCATACTGTGACCTTAAGTCTTTTCAGATACTGTCGCAACCTCTCTGGCGGCGTTGCGTTAAATGTGTGATTTACCACGAACGGTATGTGCGTGAAGAAAAACACAATATATATGTGGCGCAAACAAGCAATAATAGAGTGATCTCGTCGGGTGATCTCTATTGTTGCTTGCTGCCACAGCAGGCCCGTAGCCAGGTTTTAAGGTTTGGGGGGGCACAATGCATTTGTAGGGAGGCAATTTATTTGTTTTATTGTACGTTTAAAACAAATTATTCTATTAATTTTCAGCGATTAACTGGGCAGCACATTGCCAATTGTCTGTTTTCAGTCTGATCACGTAAGATATGTGATTGTACAAATGTACAGGTATGCTACGTGCCATGGGTAGCCGACCAGGCCAGGAAGACTCCAGCGCCTTTCTCAAATTTTCAAAAACGATGAGTTTTTCCAGAAAAAGTATCCACACAAAATTAAGAGAATTTGTTTACTTATGCGCTTTTCCCAGAGACAACAAAGAAAAACAACATGGAAAAAATTTTGCCGTTTCAAGCAGGCCCGTGACTAGGGGGAAAAGTCCCTTTAAAATTTATTTCGCCCCTCCTGGAAAATATGTTGTACGTAGTTTGAAAATATTGGACATAGTTTAAAAATGTGGGCCCCTCTCAGAAAACTCTTCGCCCACCCTGGTGTCCCAAACTGGTTACGGGTCTGGCTTCAAGATATTTTTCTGACTACGTGCCAGTGCTTGTTTGTCGCAGCTGATTCAGTAAAAACTTTGTTCGATTTTTGCCTAATGCACTGTTAACTTTTTTGAAAAACATAACAATATTTTGTCATAAACAACAAAACTGAACCAATTTTATTCGTATCTGCATTTAAAGTGAGGACACTGGTGCGAAAGAACTCCGTCTAATTTCTCACAAGAGTCAACAATGCACGAGATTAAATACAATAAATACATACATTCTATTGGTCACTGATACAATCAATCAATCGTTCCCACTAACAACTGGATGTCGAACCATGTCAGGGATGTAGTGCTAACGAAAAGGTGTGCAAACGCATCCAAAAAATAGCCATTTTGAAACAGCTTCAAAGTCATTTTGAAACATAACTTGAAAAAGGTGTGGGAACGCCGTTCCCACGCGTTCCCGCCCCACTACATTCCTGAACCATGTAGGCCTACTCTAGTATGTAGATGTTGTACCTTTTACCAACACTCGCAATTTTTAAAACGTCTTTTGGTACAACGAAAAACGGAAACATGAAAAAAACAAGAAAAGAAATTTGAGCATACCTGTCACAAAAGCTGCAGTTCTGCCACCTGCTATATAGCATAATAGATGAATAATATTCATGGAGGCACATGCAGTCAGAACCGGATTAAAGGGCAGGGGGGCCCGGGGCAATTTTTGCTGGAGGGCCCCTATGACGTAATTCATGACGTCATCGTTTGGAAAAGTTATGTTTTCGCTGATTAGCAAGGTTCCCGTTTGTTTTTTCCAGTAGTTGAGAATGTGCTTACTCAAATTCACATACAGTTAGCTGCGCCAAGAGAATTTATGGTATGAATACTAGGGTGTATTTTTACTAAGAAAAAATATTTCATAGACTAGAGAGTGACTCGACAAGAAACAACATTCAACCGAACAATAAGCAGATACCAGAGATTATAAACAAAAACACCGGAAAAAGAACATGTCAATATGGCCAGCCAGGCTGAGTGTGTCTTGATTTTCACCTTCATTTTCAGGTGCTCTGGTTAACGCCATTGCTTTAAGGTTGTTGCTTGAAAGTTTTGCTAGTTTTTGTCGCGGCGTTTTAGCTAACACTGCCAGATCCTTGCGCTTTTTCTTAGACGTTTTGCCCTTTTCATAGCTCCTGATGTCCTGATGGCATTACAGGTTTCGGCATCGCGCTAGCCAAACACTGCAATTTCAGTTTCTGCTCGTTCGCTCTACGGCTCGACTGATTCAANCCTTTTCTGATGAACCACACAATAACATATGGTGTAAATGGCTTGAATAGCTTCATGTGTTTATAATGTAACACAATGATAGTAACCATCGGAAGAAAAGTGCGTTTCCACAATATGTTACCCTTTATAATGAAACAAAGGTGCAGTTCGACTGCGGCGTCCTCGAGACTGCACCAGAAGTTCGGGATCATTTATACCAGTTTTTCCACTTCTGATATTTTAACATGAATATGACATCAGATGTGATGTTCTCAGATGAATTTCTGATGTTTTGGCGACAAATTTGATGTTGACTGGGTTGTTGCTTTTTTTTCACATATCCTCTCATTTTAGGACGAAAATAAGTTAGATTCATGATTTTTATGTTTTTTTCATCAATCTCTTACCCTAATCAGTGGCGTAACTAGAGGTTTGACCCTTGTGGGGAATGCCTAGCTAAAGGGGGCTCACTAGCCAAAACTCAGAAAAAAAGTTAAGAAAGATAGTGAATCTCTGGATGTAGTGGATGTCTGTACGAGATAAAAAAACGAAAAACACCCAGGAAAAATGCAAAAACAACCTAAAGAATACTACATATCAAAATGTCAACTGGAGGGGNCCCAGTTTTTACATTTAGCTTGCCAGGGAGGAGGTTCGCCCTTTGCTCCCCTGTCACTTAAGCCACTGGCCCTAATGTGTGTTTGGTTATCGTTTCAATCTAAAGAAGCTCTCTTCGCTGCGTTGAGACTAACATTTTACCTAAATTATAAACGACTTCTCCATTTCATGGCGATATTTCGCTCTTTTTCGGATTCAACGAGGGTATTCGCACTTTATTAGGTTTGTTAATGGAAGCATTTAGCTTATGTGAACCGTAGCGTAAAAAGTTTATTTAATCTGGTGTTGAACAAGGCAACAATCTGATGTTAACAAGACCGACCCCAGTGGCAACGTTGATTGATGCTACACTGCAGTCAGCAACCATTAGTTTTTAGCACGCAGATAGTAACGTTTTCGTGACATTTGTGTAATAGGAGTGATGCACGAGTAGAGAGTCATACCCATGCCAGAAGAACGATTATTAGGAAAAAGTCACCANCGAAATCAAATATATTTGCGTTGAACAAAACCTANAATACTCATAGGCTATTAAATAGCGATTACCAAAACTGGCAGACAGTTAAACTTGTAGAGAAATCAGTTGCTGTTGGGGGCCCNTTAAACTTNACNCAACATAGGAATATAAGATAGAGTCGTATTCTTGTGTCGCTTCTGAATCACGAAGTTTTTCAAACGAGTACTTTATTTGAAACAAATAAAGTTCATCACGGGGGGCCCGCGTGCAGCGGGGTGTCCGGGCAATTGCCCCCGTTGCCCCCCCCCATCTTAATCCGGCCCTGCTTGCAGTGTCAAGAGAATGCTTTAAGCACGCAGTAGTCGAGTTTTGGTCGAAAATTCAGAAACGATGTCTTCATTTGCCACAGCAGCTGTTTCATTTTTTCCAAAACCTAACAAAACCAGCTGACATTTTACGATCTTAGGGGCGTAACGAGGGGGGAAAGGTGGGCATAATTCCCCGGGCGCCGAATCCCTACGCAGAGCGCAAAATGACTGCGGGGGCGCCAAAAAGTCCAAACAATGTCACAAGTACTTTCTTCAATACACAATTGCTTCCTAAAGACCTCAAATTCAAACATGGTGACGCCAAACTTGCTTCTTGCCCGGGGCGCTGTCTAATCTGGTTACGCCCCTGTACGGTCGTGTGTCATGCACCTGCGATAAGGTGTGAGTATCCTCACCACACTGGAGAAGCTTGCTTCGCATGTGTTAAGGTTAAGTTAACCCTTAACACGTTATCAGAACTGTCTCATAAAAGATCATGAGTACATGAAACATTCCTTGAATAATTGTGGAGAAAAGAACATTGACAATCCTGTGTGAAAACTATTGTGTTTATTCATGTGTGAAGTTATTGTATAACATACCAAGGGCAAAAAGCTACTTATTTGGCAAAATCACTGAAGCAAAACGGACTCAGAAAATATCCAAATTCAGAAACTGTCAAGATTTGAACCAGCATGAAGTAATACTAAGCCAACAAAGACAATGGTTAAAGTATACTACAGCAAGAGCAACTGAGCATGGAAAAGAATGCAATAATAAAAGATATCTCTTAAACAAGTTCTCTATCAATGACAAGATTTAATATCAAGAGAACTAAGTAAAGAAGCATGGACTGAAGAGATAAAGGCTCAAGAAAGAAGCTTCCTATCTGTGTGATGAATACCAGATTTATCATCAAGTAAAACAACAACAACAAGTGGTACATCCTTAAAGTAATCTGGTATAAGCAGACAGAAACTGTTGAGATGAAGTCTTGACAGAACAAGAAAAAGAAATTCTTGGTGAATTCCTGGACGTATAATAACAAAAACACATGCCCTAGATATGTCATAAAAGTCATGTTCGATCATAACATGTAAGGTGTCGCAATAACAAACCAAGAGTTGAATTAAGGGACATTGTCCCCAAGGTACATTGTCCCCAGTAAGGAACATTGTCCCCAGTAAGGAACGTTGTCCCCAGTAAGGGACGTTGTCCCCAGTAAGGAACGTGGTCCCCAGAAAGGGACATTGTCCTCAGTAGGAGACATTGTCCCCACAATGAAACAAACCAAAAGTTTTTGTATCAATACCTTGAATTTCGGACTAGAAATCATTCAATTACTCAAACTTGACTTGCAATGGACGTACAATAGCCGGAGGGGGTCTTGTAGAGTAAACTAAAAGTTAAACTGAACAGCTTTATTAAGAACTGTATGCTGAACAATATAGTAAGCTTTTGTCCTGCACAACTGTAAGTACATTTTTGACTCTTGGTTTGTTTTATTAATACTTTGTCATTTGTTTGCGTTGTAAATCATTTTTCATAACAGAGTTCTGTCATAATATTTCTCGTTTTGGACTTGTAATATTTTCCAGAAAATATTAAAAATAGGGGCAAAGTCCTGGCCAAATTTTTCATGATTTTGGACTTAGAAAAATTTTGGTAAATCAAGGGGTTTTGTTTATGTGTTTGTTTACGTTAAACCGTTGGTCATAAGAGTTCATGCTCATTCATGTTTGTGATCATACCGTAATAAAATGTAATGATGTGTTAATTGGGCAAGGGTCCTGTCATTGGCAGCTAGGGTCAGTGACATTGACCTCAGCTCTTTATTGTGTTGGGGTCTCTAGTAGGACTTAGCCTCGAGAGCCCACGATTATATAACTTATGCGATATTAGTGCTAACTGTTAACCCTTAAGCACTATGGTAGCATGTTTTCGTCCAAGTCTTTCGTGGACATGTGTGATTGAGCTAGCGTTAATGAACCACGATAAGACTCTGGCCGTAAAACATGGCTGTCGAAATCCTGCAGTTAAGCCCGCGTTCAGCAGCAAAGTATATGGTGGGAAAAGCAGATTTATACTTCCAAAACCATTTCATAAACTGGTCCAAACTCATACGCGTCTTTTCGTTTAAAAACACATCAGGAAGGTTTGATGAGACAATGCTTTTCACAGTAGTAGTTTCAGCATCGAGAAGATCTTCACTGATATTTTTGGTAGTTGAATTGACTAAAGAGTAGAGAGGTTGTAACTCTTCTTTGTCGAGAAAACAATTCGATTCTGGTGAAAGAACACGAAAAGATTTGATTAGAGACATATCAAACTCCAAAAACCGGTGGCTGAATTCGCTCTGAATAGTGTCAATGATTTCAAAGTAAGATGCTTTCAATTTCAAACTCTCACTTTCATTGTGAATTCCGATGTGTTTTGTTGTGAATGACGTCCTCTCTAAATTGAGATGAAAATGACTTTTTTCGCTTGTTCAGAGGGTGGGATGTAGTTTCACTTGTTTAGAGGATGGGATAACTGTAGTTTGCTTACGCCACACACTAAGTATAGAATACGCGCTAGCTGCATTTTACGCTGACTTATGCTAGATAGTGCTGCAGTGATCTACGCACATGCTGAAGCATTTCTGCGTCGGACACAGAATTCCCTAACCTTTTTGATCAACTTCCAATTCGCGTAGATTATCCTACTGCAGGGGCGCAACCATCTCTTCATTTCGCGGGGGGGAATTTTCATGAAATTTCATTCGATGACGTCATCGTGCTTATTCAACCGTGGTAAAACTTGTTCGCAAATGGTAACAGACAAAGTTCTCTTCGCAACATTTCCGAAAATGGGAACTTTTCAGTTTTAATCAAGATGCAGACCGAACGATCAGGACAGAGGAAAAATTAGTAGCCTAATACAAAAACTTGATTCAGTACTTAACTAGTGCAATCATGGCTTTAGTGTGGCAGACGTATGGGCTACTAGTAAATCTGCCTAACTTTTATTCTTGTTTTAGTAAATTCGTTCCAGCTCTATTCTTCTAGCATGTGTTGGAATTTCTATCACAAACTACTGTAAGATCCCAAATTTGAGGGATAGCCTTCATCAAGGGTGAGGGATCTTTGAATCCTAACATTTCAGGCAAAACGGATCAGGTGTGTTTAGGGCAAAACGGCTTTTTCTGGCATCCACACGAGTTGCGTGAAAGTTTCTAGAAGCAAGTTTAAGGCCAGTGGTGTAGCAGATGGGGGTGCAGGGGGTGGAAGCCCACACCCCAAATTTTTGATTTGATGAAAATCCGGGAATAATCCCTTGAAACCCGGACAAAATCTGTGCAAATTTGGGTAAATGTGTGAAAACCTTCGCAAAATCGATTTATATGCTTTGATTTTACAAAAATTTCTTCAGTTCTTTTTCAGGCAAGTTAGGGAACATTTGGGCAAGTTTGGGGGAAAATTGGGCAAAAATGGTGCCTGAAGTGCTTTGATTTGAAAAAATACGCCCAAAATGGAAAGAAATGCAGTCATTTTTGAGGTCATCTTTTTAGTCTTTTTTCGGGCAAGTTTCGGGAAATTTGGGCACAATCCTTCGCACCCCCAAAAATTGTTCTGCTCCTACACTTATGAAAGGTCATGGGCTTTCAGGACTTGCACTGATTGCAAAAGGTAGGGTCTGGTAAAGCGTCATTTGCAACCAAAGTGGTGTAGTAGGTAGATGCGTTCAACACTTGACTAGCACTCATATGACACTTTGCTAAACCCTTTTTCCCAAGCCGTGGCACTGGTACCAACCCAGGAAGACAGTAAAACGCGAAACAGTTCACACGCCAAATTTAGTTAAAAATATCAGGTTCCGAACCGAAACTATACAACGTTTTTTTAATAAATGTACTACATTAATAATGGCAGGGTTTTTTTAAGACGTTTTAGGGACCCGATTCGGGTCCCTAGAATTGAAAATCGGGTCCCTACAATCAGAGAAAATCATCATTGGGTCCCTAGAATCAAAGAAAATCGGGTCCCTAGAATCAGAGAAATCGAGTCCCTACAGGTTGACATCAGGTGCCTAACACTTTCCTTAAAGACCCTGATAATGGTGTGGTGTTTTGCCCCTAACAAAAACAATCAAAATGTTGTAGAACAGTGCTCTTCAATCTTTTGTCATCGAGGAACCCCAGATATACATTAGCGTTTGTCTTGGAACCCCATTAACAAAAATTTGACAGACACGATTACTTGTAAGAAAATCAAGTATTTCATTATAAGATAATTCAACAATTGAACAGTTATTACAGAACTTACAAAGCAAGAAATTTAACGACTCGTTTGTTCTTGCATTTTTGAAATTTAGCTGCTAGTGCACATTCAGATTTTGGTCATCTCGCAAAAAGAACCCGTATCTGAAATATGTGTCGTCCCATATTATAATTTTGGGTATTCAGTTACATTTCACAAGAATTACATTTTGCTCTTTTACATTTAAACTACACTGCTCATTACCGTCCACACCTTCGCTATTGTTATTATTTCGCTTCACATATGAAAATATGCTATTTTGCTTCATCTGGCTTGACTATTAGTAAAACGTTGGGTTTCACATTGTTTTTACTTTATTCCCACAAAGGTTGAACAGCAGCTTTAATCTGTGACTCGATCTACTCTCTACTAGACTCAGGCTGAGTCTACTTTCTACTCAGTCTACTCTATTCTGAATTGTACATCGGCATCATCGTATAACTGTGATGCAACAGTAACGTTCTTCTTTCTTGTTCTGCTATCTGCACTCAACCACCTGTATAACTAACTGGCCTACTTGGAATCTGAATGCGGTACGGTGATCTAAAAAATTTCATAATGACGCATCAACATACTGAGGCAAAAATCATTTCCCCTAAAAAAACGAGAAAGTCTCACGGAACCCCACTAACCCCACTACATGTTTCGCGGAACCCCTGTTGAAGAGCACTGTTGTAGAAAAAGAAGCGGCTTGACGTGGCTATAAACTTTATTAATAACAATTCA
>JGI24158J21664_10007707_pt1 | contig 14317 bp, 9 predicted proteins | sample Ectturendosymbi3_FD_21664 | JGI IMG/M metagenome (IMG submission 21664) | reverse complement strand
GTTAATTTATTATTTTTTCATCATTGACAAAATGGCTTCGCGGGCCGGATGAAATGGCTTCGCGGGCCGCATTTGGCCCGCGGGCCGTAGTTTGGAAACCCTTGGACTAGTGTCATCATCCCTCACTTTAAATTGTTTTTTCCTGTCTTGGAAAAGTTTGCTTAAGATGCTTTGCACAATAAGTTTGAAATTTTTCTGTTATAAACTTAGCATTGCTTAAACTTTTACAGTTTTCTTGTAACAGAATAATGTTCTTCATTTGTTGGGAAAAAAGTTAATTTTGTAAAAAAGATGTCAAGCAATTTGCTCTGTTATGGATTCAATCAAGATCAAGGTTTGTGGTGGCTTGCATTTTAGTGTGAACTATATATTGTCTTATCACTGTAGTTGACATCCCTATGGTTTTACTACCAATGTGGTTGAGAAATATATATGATAAAATCATGTTTTTTTTCATCCACTGGTGTATTTAACCTGTGTTTTTCTGACTTTTCAGAAGATAATAATGGACTTCATGCAATGAAAAGCTACAAACTACTTTTCTTTGTTGCAGAAACCTTATCTTGACTGTCATGTGGAAAATTTCTGAGAAAAAAATTGTTATTCTTTTGCAAACCCAAATAACCTGCAATTAAAAATATTTGGGGGACCTTTTCGAAATAGACCTTGCTTTAATCAGTTGCATCTGAGTGATGTGTGCTACATATTTTCAACCATCGTTTCTCTATGTGGTTCACACCCTTTTTAAAATGACCCTTCTTCCTTTCAAAGCAAATGTCCTCTCATGTGAAAGTTCTGCCACATGCATACATATACAGTATACACCAACTTCATGTCATGGTGTGATTCTCAATGTGGTTGTGCTGGTGTCAATAGTATTTTGGTACTTTTACATGATCTTTTTAACTTGACTGGTATCACTCATAGCCAAACTCCAGTTTGTGTTTGTTACGTATTTTACAAATCCTAGTGTTAGTGATAGAGTTCTATGTAAATTGATTTTTGTGAAAAATGTTGTATCAGTGGAGCATGCCATGTTTTATGTGTTTTTGCCAAATGCTGTGCATATCTGATGTGTCAACAAGTCATTCTCAAATAGATTATAATCAGTGTGAATCATAAGCAATTACCTGATCTCAAATTTTTCAGTTAGATATCTGCAACTGCGCTTTGTGGTTGCATTCAATAACATTCTGTGACTGAATAGGCATTTGCAATTGTGCAAAATGTATCTCATGCAATAATGACAATGGCTATAAAATGTGCCAGTTTTGAGCAAGGTTTAGCTTTTTCATGTGTATTAATAAAGTACAAATAGGGCATATCAGCAATCTGAAAGTGATGAGGCATCTGATGGAGTTTTATTATGTGGATTGCAATTTTTGTATTTAGCAAAATATTTCAAGGTTTGTGTAAAGGCAGCTTCACACAGAATGCGGTTACGGCTTACGATCCGGCATATGGCCAACGGCAGTCTTCACACAAGCTCCATTGGCCGTGTCCGGGTGAATATTCTCAGTTTTGACCGGCTTCCGGCTTTCTTAAAATTGTTTTAAGTAAGCTGGTGTTGTCGGTGGTGTTCTTGCTGCATGTGGGAAGACTGCCGTTGGCCATAAGCCGTATCGTAAGCTGTAACCGGATTCTGTGTGAAACCGCCTTAACACCATGTGCATATATAATTTTACTAGAATTTGTTATTTTTTTCAAAGCATTTTGAAAAAACAACATGCTTAACACAAGAAGGACTTTGTTTTTGCATACCTAGAAGGATGAAACATGTTGGTAGACACACTGCTTTGTGAAATGCGGAGATATGAAACATTTTATTCAGAAAAGTTTTCTTTTTTCGCAAACTACTTTCTACTGATTTCTATTTTTTTGGAAATACAAAAAAAACACATTCAAAACCAGCATTTTTGTAAAAACAACAAATACAGCATACGCTAGGCGTGTAGAATTGAAGCTCACGCTATACACATTTTGTATGCACAGGTACTTTACACGGGCTTCTAGTAACTTTGAAAAGTCTCAGTAGTGCGATTTCTGCTTTCTGAGGTAGAGTATGTGAACTGTTATTTAACTGCAGGTGTGATGTTAAAGTTTTACAGATCGCAAAATTCTTCTGCTAGACGCTTTTCAGACACAAACTTCTCTGTCAGTTCTTCTGCCACTTGGTGTATTTGTTATCGGCGGCTTACATTGGTATAGCAGACGAAATTTTTACCCAACTGTTGAGAGAAACCACACCAAACATCATAAAACACTTGCACATGCCGCCTTCTAGTTCCTGCTTTCATAGAGTAAAATCTCATCGTTTGATCATATATGTCACCTCCCACTTTGGTGTCATTGTATTACAGTACTGAGTCGGGTTTTGTTTTCGGAATTTCATTGCTTGAAACTTGAACATCTGGATGTAGGCTACTCAAAATTGCGTGGTATGATGTAAGCGTGATTGGAGTTTCATTATCAAACCAAAACACTTCTGTTTTGTACAGCTCCTTTTTCTTTTTGCACTCTTGCAGAACTTCCTGTATTGTGGCATTGTTCCAATGAGACTGCACTTTTCAGCGAGTCACAGTACCAGGTTAAGTGAGATGAAAAATTTTCACATGTGACATTGTAACCTTGGTGAAAAATTGGGCCCATTACCTTCATAACAACATCAGTAGGTGTGCTCACTTCTGAACTCCGCGTGTCATTTTTCCTATATAAGAAAACCCATTGAGAAAATATTTCTTTTCGACATCACTTGCCGGTCAGAACTTCAGACCAAACTTGTTTGGTTTATTAGCCGTGTACTGGATGAATTTGCAACTCGCCTAGCATGACAACAGCTACTCATCCACCGTAATGTTGTACATGCTGAGGAAAAAATACTTTTTGGAAGTTTTCCATGAAGCTAATCCAAAGTTGTGAAGCGAGAGCAAATTGTTCATGCAAAATATTTCCGTCTTTAGATCAAAGTGGAGGTAATCTTTTAAGTTGTAAAAATCTGATGTTATATAGGCATTGCTTGTGAGAACATTGCATATATCCAATATGACTTACCCCACAAAATATTCACACGGAAGTTGCGTCCTCCTATCACGCCACGAGCAACCACCAAACCAATGGATTTTTTTCAGTTCAAAAAGAGCCACACCCCAGGTTTGATCACTAATTTGTGTAGCACTCGTCTCAACAGTGCATTTTCTTATATTTCGCAACGTAGGCTCAACACAAACTATTCCGAACAATGCAGTCGGACTGCTAGAAACAGCACGGCTGGTTGAACACGACGCAGGCCCAGAATGAAATCGCAGAACGTTGATGTATGCACTTGGCCCTGAGTAGCGGATGACATGGTAACCTTTTTTTACCTCGATCCAATTCCGTTATCCATTATTTGGGGTGACTGGTGATCCGTAGTAAAAATAAAATCTCCAATACCTTATTTTAGTATGATGTGTTGCAGCAGACTTGTTTTTCCTCTGACAGCATCGTCAGTGCTGACGAATGTAGCGCTAGCAAAGGCCCAGATGTAAAGAAAGGTAAGGTTTGACGTCATAGAAACGATACTTACGATAAAAGTTAGTAAAGTACAGAGCTTGCACGTTGAGGTGTTGAGTAGAGGGCTATGCCGACTGGTTTTGGCATTGGCATCGCCATACCTCAACATTTGCTTGCATTTCTGCGTCTACGTCAATTGACGCATGCCATCCTTCTAGGCAGTACGCACTTCATTTTTTAAAATTAAATTTAAAAAAGTTGAAATTCACAGGATACCAATATGAAAGTAAAATAGAAAAACTCACTTCAAAGTTATTTTTGAATAACACATACCCGTATATGTCAAAAGTGCTTCAATTGACGTGTCCCATCCTTCTTGTGTTAAGTTTTTAATTAAATTGTCCAGTGTACATTTCACTTAAGGTTTTGGTGTCACCATTTCACATAGCAGGCATGAATTCAACGCATTTGCAGAATATCATTATCAAAATGAGAAGTTTTCTGGGGTCTGCGGAAAGAGAAGTGTTAATGCTGGCATAGATAGGTCTGTGCATTTTCGTTGTTGGTTAAATTTTTTGCTAGTGGTCTTGTCTTTTTGCAGGTTGTTTTGCATGTGGTATGCAAGATGGTTTTCGTGTATACAACACTCATCCTTTAAAAGAAAAAGAACGTCAAGGTATTTTTGATAGATCAAACCATCTGAAATGGACAACTTCTTTTTAGGGTGCATCTCTTGCATTGCATGCCAGTTTTAGGTCTAAAAGTTGCGTTAATACATGCAGGTGCAGAAACAGTGCTAAAATCGTTTTGTGTCAATGTCTAACCAGGAAAGAACCTTTAGCGCTTAATTCTTCCCACCTGATGCATGTGGTTAGCACACGGTGTTAAAATATGTTGATTGATTTGATATATTATATTTGTATTTGTAAATCCAATTGTTTTTCAGTGTCAGATGCCATGTATACATCGAAATAAAACTGACGAAAGCAATTTTTAGTGAAATTAGTTAAGAAATGAATTAAACATGTCTTTTTCCTGAGACATTTCGGTCATTTATCCAAAAAAGCCGGAAGACTTTATGTCATCTTTTGTTTTCGGACATTTCTTGACCGAATTGACTTAATTATTTTCGGCCATTTGAAAAAATCGGTCAATGACTGAATAACGACCGGACCGAAAAAAAACAGGCGTAAAGTTTCTCAAGAGGTGAATTGTCAAAAAGGCACAAATGAAAGTATTGCTTGGTCCCTACTATTCCATGCTTTATTCGTCAAATGGTTTGCTTTTAATACTGATAAGCATTCCTGGAAATTTCAGTTATGCTCTTTCATCTGTGATCTTCAGTAAAAGTTGGAACCTAAGTATTGTCCAAACAGTTTCAGACAATATGTACTGGCAGTCGCTTTCAAAACACTGGGATCGCTTTTCTAGTCTATGTGTTTTGCTTAATGATGACTGCGTATGTTCATGCGTAGATTTTGCTAATGGTGGAGTTGGTTACGTGGAAATGCTTTTTCGATGCAACTATCTGGCTCTGGTTGGAGGTGGATCGCCTGCTTTGTATCCAAAAAACAAAGGTATGCGTTGCAATTATGTGCGAATAATGTTTCGTGTATAGACACCTTTATGTTATTATTGTTCGTTGTGCCGTTGTTATAGTGATGATATGGGATGATTTAAAGAAGAAAGTGGTGATTGAACTCGTATTCGCAACGGATGTACGAAGCGTGAAGCTGAGGCGCGACCGAATCGTTGTCAGTTTAGATCGTCTTATTAAAGTTTTTACATTCACGCAAAATCCACAGCAACTTCATGTTTTTGAAACAGCACCCAATCCAGAAGGTATGGACATCGTACTTTTGTTATAAGAATGGTTAACGTTTCTTGGTTACTTTCGTCGTTTCCTTCTCCAGGCATTAAACATCAATCGCAAACCAAGTGACAAGTTAGAAAAATATTTTCAGTTGTTCATGCGCGAATACGTTTTGCACTGCAGTATTAGACAATTGAGCTTTGTTTATCACAAGTTTGAACTTTGCTTGCGTGTTTTTGCCATGAAACCAATGTTCTGGATATCGCCTTTTGAAGGTTATGCAGCATAAATTTCATTGGACAACGCTTTTTTTGTCCACGCACAAAATATTTTGTATTGCCTGCCAACTAGCTCCGTAGACCTGATAAATCGTTTTGGTGACCCCAGACATATTTCGATATTTTGCGCCACAAAGCAAATATTATCGCTGCCCAGTTGTATTTCTTTCAAAAACTAAAGGTTTCTTTGATGTTTGAGACGCTTATTTGTATCACGTAGAACAGGGGAGCGCAACCTGCGGCCGTGGCCTTCGATAAAAATTTGTGGCCGCGCACATGTAATTTAAAATATATGTTTTGGTGAACACGCACGTGTAAATTAAAATATAAGTTTTGGCGGCCGTGCATTAATAAATAATCTTTGTCTGCTGTGTGAGGATGCGTAGTAAAAAGACGACCAAACGGATGTGTGGAAGGTCATAGTGCGAGTTGCGCTCAGTGTGTAGAAGCAGAACAGAAGCAAAGCAAAAAATCAAAATAACTTGAACTCACTAGCGGCCGTAGTTAATGAAAAAATTGTAATGCGGCCGGCACTAGCGAAAGGGTTGTACACCCTTGCCGTAGAGCACCAACAACCATTTTAGAATGTAGATAACGATGTTGTAGTATCCCTTATCTTTGTCAAATATTGCGAATTAAATGAAATCTTTTTCATGCTTGCCTAGTTCCTCGCTTGTTTCGGCGTACGTCCATTTTGTTTATCTCTTTCCACAGGTTTGTGCCAGTTGTGCCCCAGCAGTAGCAATTCTCTGCTTGTCTTCCCTTCCAGATCGACAGGAAAAGTTCAGGTGAGTTGTGTTGTGTGAAGCCGGATATATGAAGGTAGTACCGCGCATGTTAGTTTGCCTTTGTGGATACGTGCGACGTGAGAAGATATTGTGGTATTTATTGTATAGGAAGAGTAACAGAACAATTGTAAATGATTTAGATCAGAGATGGGCAGATCGTGGCCAGCGGGCCAATAGCAAAATAGTTACTGGTTTTTGAAGTTAATTGAGTTTTGATTGTTGTTAGCAAACACGTTCTGACCAGTGGCGCAGCCAGAATGAGGCCGAAGAGGACATGCCCCCCCGAAACAAACTTGCTAAGCTTTTTACTGGTGCTTTATATCAATTTTCAACTGTTAGAAAATAAACGGTAGAAACAGTCCGACCTAAGACGACGTCATTGACTGCCCCTCCCGAACATAATTTTTGGCTGTGCTACTGGTTCTGAGCAGGTAGCCAAGACACAGCGATTTTGGTGGTGTGGGTGCGGATTGCTAATCAGTGGTTTAATTTTTTTTTGACAGTAGCGTACAATGAGAGCTATTTGCTGCACAGCAACAGAGCGTCTTGAAGATATAGCGAGTTTGAATTACTGTTTGAACAGGTTACTTAATGCAACGCGCTGTATGCGTTACGCAGACATCGCTGTTGTATTTAAACAAACATTTTCTCATCCACTTTTCAAATTCTCCAATGCTAGTGAAATATTTGTGTAAAAAAGTGAAAACCGCGGCCTTATTAGTTCCTAGAAAGAAGTTAACTGCCTTTCATTTTCACATGATAAATGCTAACCTATTCTTGCATTCATGAATTGGCATTTTCTGCTTGGCGCTGCCTGGATCTAATAGCTTTTCAGTGAAACCACCAGGAAAGTTATCAACGGAATGGCAAAATATTTTCTTTGAAATACTTCAAAGCAGTTTGAATCAAAGTTTGAATCTTATATTTCACGCGATCAAATCGACTGGTATGTCAATCCACGTTCACTGTGCAATATGCTGAACAGTGCCAAGAATTTAAGGCTGAAAACCTTTACCTGCTGTAAAATTTCAGGATTACCCGAGAGAACCGTTCAAAGCCGATAGGGCATCGACCTTCCTTGTGTAACTCCTTGAAACTCTAAGCAGCTCGTAAAAGTAAAGTTTCGTTGATTCGACGGGTCTAAGATTCACTGATGATGTTGGCATAAGCCTAGACCGGAATCATCCGCTATGGGCTTTCGTGAAAGTCAGTGACTGAGCGTGACAGGCGAAAGATCGTTAGGAATTACTGTATGTGTTCTGTTTCAAGCAAATTTGTATCGCTTGCGGCACGCGTGCTGCTTAATGCCCTGTCCTTCAACATCACTCGAATGCATAACTGTTGTGAACAGATCGTCAATCTGGGCAAGACCGAAGAAGCGCCGCTAGAGGTCAGCGCACACGACGGGACGATCACGTGCCTCGCTTTGAATGTTCACGGAACGAAACTCGCCACTGCCTCCGATAAGGTCAGTGGCTGGTGAAGAATGCTGGTTTAAATGCGAACTGAATCAACCTTGTTTTATTTTCAGGGAACTCTCATACGTATATTCGACACTGCGAACGGAGACCAAATCGCTGAGCTGCGGAGAGGTTCGGGTAATGCCAGAATATATTGGTGAGGAATTTCGTGAAGTTGAAAAATAGTTTTCTGGTGGAAAAAAGTTTTGATATTTTTAATTCGTATGCGAATTTGCCGTTTGTGATCTTGCGAGGCCTTCCTTGCTTGGGCTCAAAGCATTTGCTAGCTGATGTGGGTCCGTGGTTCAGAAATGTTAGAAATGCAGATCAGAAATGTTGAGAAATGCAGATCCAACTGAACTATTGCTCCTTCGAACAAGGCCGGAATTCTAGTGCTGGCCGCCCATAGGCTGCAGAAATTTTGCCGCTCCCCTCTTCGCTCAAGAGAAAAATTTTGTCCGTGCCAATCAAGATCACGAAATACTGATTCCCGGCAGATTGGTGGGTAGCCTAATTCATGNCACAGCCTCCNCACAGTCACCGGAATACACTGAAACTGGAAAAACAGACAGGAAGGTAACTCCAAAACNGGTACTACAAAATGCCTAAACAAAGCAACTCAAAAAAACTTACGAATACATTTTTTGCCGCCTCTGGAAATTCTTCCGCCCGAGGCTGTAGTCTTAAAAGCCTATATGGGAAATCCGGGCCTGGCGACGAAGCAGTTGCCACTGTCTTTTTACAACCGATTGAGAGCGTGGTCTGCAGGCATAGAACCACTGGTTGAAGTGAATGTTTTCCGATTGTTTTCCAAGCAAAATTTGATTGAAATTTCGTGAAAACTAGGCTAATCACAACCATTTTATGTCTAAGTCCACTTCCATTCGAAATAATATATGGCGGCTGTAAAGAAGTTCTACAACACGGAAGATGCCCTGCCGCCTTGTATGAGCGCAGTTTTCTTTAGGTCTGAAACGAAGTGGTTTGCGAGTTTTCATTCAGCAGAAAAGCACAGTCGCTTTTGTTAGGCGAGCGTTTGATGTTGCCGCCGTCGACGGATACGAATCATAGAAGATGTTTTGACAAGACCCAACGTTACCAACATCATCAGCACGATTACGCTGTGCTTCGTTCGAAGTTGATCTCGTCTGCTATCAGTGACTGTTATTTGCGGTCAAAGCAGAGCCGTCACCAGAAAGTCGTCAACAGAGGGGCATTACGTTTGTGCAGGAGGGCTTGACATTCTAAAATTCGGCAAAAACTCCACTGATTTATAGCGTTTAATATTTCAATTTGGTGTGGCTTGGAGCTTTGTTTTGGAGGATAAGCCCCCCATGGCGACGGAGCTGGTCTTAAAGGAATTGCAAAATGAAACAAAACTAGACAGATGGACACACTGCCGCCCTGATACAAACGTGCCTTTTATCCGTCAAATTTCAAGTGACTCTTTTACACAGCTAGGCTAAGAACCACGTTCGTATTTCGACAGGTTTAGCTTTGATCTTTTAAATGCAGCATCAACTTCAACGCCGATTCAACGCTTCTCTGCGCGTCGAGCGACCACGGAACTGTCCACATATTCTCGCTCGATGAGCCTGAAGCGACGCCTGCGAAGAACAAGCAACACAAGTACGACGGTTTCGTTTGTGACGTAACAAATGTTGGGCGCGCTCTTCTTGCGGTTTCAGACCGAAGAAGTATTTTAAAATTGTCTTTGCCTTCATAGAGTTTCTTCTTTTTTGTTGATACCTTTCTCACGTTGCTTAACTGGGTTGTAAAGGTGTGAGGTGTTTCAGTGCACTCACTGTAAAGTGCATCACTTACCCATCCACTACTTCTGTTTGCATTCCTGGTACAGTATAAGCGTCTTGGCTGCCCGCGCAATCCGCTGGTTTCTTCGGCTTTTGCCGCTTATTTAGATCACAAATTAAAGCGCGTGCCAAGTTTAACGTAAGTTTCAACAGTCGAAGTTACGTCACGTCGTCTATACATTAGCGATGGATGCCATACATAAGCAGGGATCGTGGTATTATAGCTTTGCTAGTAGGGTTTTGAACGAACAAAATATGATGAAAACAGGGAAATCTGCAAAGACAAAGTGCTGTTGATTAAAGGGCACAGAGTATTGTGGCAGTTGACCAGATTAGATATTGGTGACTAGGCCAGAATGAGGCAATCACTGACACTGGAAAAGAACAGGAGTATCAACGAGAAGGAAGTAAGGGGAAGTTAGTACGTCACATCCTTTTTATCAACCAGCAAATTTGACTGGCCACAGTGGCCCGGATGAAATGACGTTGTGGGCCAAATCCGGCCCGTCACGCCTTAGGATTTCGAAGTGCTTCAGGTATATTCTTGTTGCATGCATTGGTTCAATTACGGAACCTCTTCCTTTCGCGTTAGTGAAATTATGATTTCCTGTCAGAAATAAGCAGTAGCGAGTCATACTTAGAACGAATACGGGTAAGTGATTTTTGTTAGCGATGTGCCAAGGAAACTGGTATATGCTGCCCAGTACCAATGTGTGCTGGTGACTTGCAGCAGCAAAGAAAACACCGCTTGTAGTTAAGAGAGATGCTGCGTGGGAGAACTGCAGCGAAGTGTTGTGAGACGCTGACTTAACATTACATCTGATGCAATCAAGCAATACTCGATGCTGATGCCTTAACGCAGTGATCGGCAAATCGTGGGTTTCGACCAGTTGTGGGACCTTTTAGCACTTCTTACTGGGGCGCGCAACGCTTTGCGTTGTGGGCAGCTTGGTACATAAGAGCTATACAGTCCTGCGCCGGTTGCGTGGGCTGGAACAGTGGTTACTGTAACAACTATGGCACACTGGTTGTTTGACGTTAACAAAGCATTGTTTTTGTTATTATACGGTTTATTTATGTATTTGTCGCAGACTCGTGGTCCATATCACATGAGTAATCGAATAACATACGATCACAAAAATGATTAGTCATAGCGCATTACAGAGTAGGTGCCGTGGACATTAACATAGTATTTTATGCAACAGATAAATGCATGCAGCATACGCTTGAACGTAGGCTTTAAAAATAAGCATGGCCTTTAATTACGACAGCAAGGGCTGTTTGGGCCATGATAACGAAAGTTTGCCGATCACTGCCTTAACGTATATTGCTGCTGCTCGGCGATATGCAGTGAAAAATAGTAGCCAAAGAACAGTAACGTTGCAAAGGATGGAAAACACTTGTAGTCCTCAAGTCAGTGATTCTCTGCCTGTGACCCGCACAACATGAGTAGTACGCGAGGTTCTCCAGGTGGCACGCGAGCGGCTTCCGCGTTTTGTGTGAAGTTAGGACCTAGATCAATTTATGGAACTATTACTGCAAATTACGAGTCTGTTTTAAGTATATTGAATCAATTCAATGTTGCCCAAGGTTCAGTTACGCGGCTGGCATTTTATCTCACATTACTTTCAAGATCACCACACTGTGACCTATCAAGCGGCTGGCCCTTTACGGTAGTTGCAAAACCGGCTTTTTTGGCACCAAAATTCAAACTGCTGCAGAGGAAGCAGTTGTCTGCTTGGACGCGAAAGGGTTATGCAAACCCGGGCAGAGTTTCATTTTAGCTGTGTTTACATTTTCTCTTCCATGCTCAGCTCCTTGTTAAACTGGGCGAACTACGATAGATACCGGTTGCGACCCAGCACTCCTGCGCAACCGCAACCCTTTCAAAAATGTAAACCTATTAAATTTACAATAATTCGGCCATTGACTGTCGAGGGGTGCACGACGAGACGTGTTCAACAGTTTTTTTGTTTGGTGCCCCAACGCTTCAGCTTTAAATTGCTTGCAGTTGTCTAATGTTTGCGCCAATAAACCCAACTCGACTCACTGATAAGTTTGGTGCAACACTTCACAAGCTCGTCTGGAAGAAGACACTAATGTTCTCATTCGGTGAAAGGGTGTATGCGTGTGTTTTTATTTATTTATCACCTGCAGGGATGGGTTTTCGGGAAGATTGATATTTCGTTCAATACCTCGATATATATTGTTTTGTTGGTATTTTTGCTCTTTAAGTAGTCGCACTACTAGTCATGTAACTAGTTGTTCACGAGGTTGCTTTGTTTTGCAAAATGTGCTTCAATCAGTCGATTTCCAACTGACTAACGAGCTTCTGAAATCTTTATGTCTTTGACCGTCCAAATCGTATTGAAAAATCTCCTCTCGTTCAGCTCGTCGTCACGATTCCTACCCAAGTACTTCAGCAGCAAGTGGAGTTTCGGCAGATTCAGCGTCCCCAGCTCTTCGCACTGCATCTGCGCTTTCACGTCAGATTCATCCGCGGTCATCGGTCAGTCGATCGTACTGCAGTGTGCTCATGCTTCTCCCTGTGTGAAGTGGAACTCGTTGAAAATCGTTGTTTGCACTCGTCGAAATAGATGTTTAGCACTGATCACAGTGAATTATTGTTGAATGTTTCCAGTGACTTCAGAGCAGGGATATGAACACGGCATTATCAAAATCCTAAAACTCATGGTTTTCCTGAAGCGATTTGCAACATCCTAATATTATGTTACTTCAAACAACATTCCGTGATCATATGCAATGCGGTGCCTTCACCGAGTTGATTCAGTGCTTAGACAGAGAAAAATTCTGGCGGTTTCAATTTGCTGTTTGCAACAGCTTTTGCGCGACATTTGTTAACAGTCCAGCAGAAACGCAACTGTTCGTTTTTTCAAATCCTGCAAATCGCTGATGCGTGGTTTTGCCATTGTTTCTTGCAGCGATCTGCGACGACGGCACGTACTACAGATTTACTTTCACGTTGAAAGGCGATTGCTCACAAGAATACTTCGCTCGCTTTCTCGAGATGACCGACACCGGGTGAGGTTTTCGCCACTTAACAGAAGGCAGCGCCGTATGTCGTTTCGCGTCTTTGCCATCACGTGCATTGGACCATCTGCCGCGGACATCAGTGTCAAAATCATGAACTGTCGTCGTGCGAACAAATCGATATTTCCTGTTGTTGACTTGCTTGTGCCTTGCAATTGCAACGACAAGATTTGATCGTTCGGTAATTATAAAAAAAGCCATCAAACGTTTTGATTTTTATCGCAATTTGGGCCAGATTGTGCGTGTTTGCACAACTGTGTCCGTTCTGCGACGAAATCTCAACGATTTCAATTCCATATAATTTTCCTGCGTCTTCGTTTTGGTTGAACTTGTTGTTTTCTCGCCAACTTTTGCTCCTTGCAATCCTTTCGTTTGACTTTTCTACTCCTTCCCTTTGCAGTTTCTTCCATGCAGTTTTCAACCAAAACAGTCGTATATATCATCATGTGCCAGTGTATATGTTTTATCTTGTGCGTGCCACAAGCAATTGATTCTTATCTGTGATTGGTGTGCAGCGACCAACTGATGCCGGTGTTCGGTGGAGCATGTTTTAAGTTGGTTTTGCTTTTAAGTTCGTCAATGAACCAGAACTGTCAGTTGATATAATGCAGAACAGCATGTTACAGGATTGGCCCAACCTACTGCTTTTTTGATAAGGAAATGTGGGCCATCTGCAGATGACAAGCCGTTAAATTTTTGTTGTGTTGTTGCGTCACAAATGATCGATCGCTCGTCCAATTAATTATTATCAGTTGTTGAGCAGAGGTTTCAGGTCGTTTTAAATTTCTCGTGACGTAACAACTGGAAATTATGACGCGTGCTCGAAATGTTCGTGACGTCATGCTGACACTTGATTGTCCTGTTTTTGTGTTTCCTTTCAGAAGCCAAACTCACAGTCGGTTATTAGAGTTTACTACGATATGCAGTTGTAGAAACTCTTTAAAGGACAAGTTATTTNGCTAATTTCGNGTTCTGAAACGTTTTGTTCCTGGTCTACCAGTTTGTGACTAGTAAGTGCTTTGTGAAAAGCACAAACACTAGGTTCTGCTGTAGACTTGTGAAAGCAAATGTTAGTGGTTATTCAGTCAAGCAGGCTGCTGAGATCTACAGCCAGCCATGTTCTTCAGGACCTCGCACAGCACCTTGCGGACTGCATGCTACTATTTTCTTCTAATGCACGCTCTTGGCGTTGTGTATTGTGCATTGAATTAAAGCTGATAAATGTTTTGTAACTGACCTGGAGAGCGGCGTCATTATGCTGCTGTGGTCGCGCATGGCTGCGTTTCACATCCGTTTCCTTGGAAACGCACATTTTGAATCAACGGTCAGAAGCAAACGCTGAATTCCCGAAACAACAGCCTTGCGTTCCGGTCTGTTGTACTCCAGTTGCTGCTTGAAAACGGTTAAGACGTACTTCACTTGCACAACTTACACTTTGCGAGATCCGACGACATCTGTAATGTAATATGTCGCGAAAGTCGTTTATTTATTAATGCCGTGTTTCCTGTGACCGAACACACAACACCTTGTAAAAAAGAAATGCACGCAGTCGCACGCTAAGTAAGGCTTACCTCATAAATCTATCGTCCCATCGTCTTTCATTCAAGTAATTCTCCTGGTTATT
>JGI24158J21664_10007706_pt1 | contig 14318 bp, 5 predicted proteins | sample Ectturendosymbi3_FD_21664 | JGI IMG/M metagenome (IMG submission 21664) | reverse complement strand
TAGATTATTTTAACATAAACCGGTAGATGTCGGGAAATAAGTCCGATCGTTTTTCATTCATTGTGTCTTTGTCGCTATTTATGTGAAAGGATTCGATAAATTTCTTGCGTATGCATTCCTTTTTGCCTGTGATCAGGAAATGGGTTTTGGAAACGCTAAATTTTATTCTGTATGTTCTGGCTGATGAACGGCTTAAAACTCTGTGAAATATTGGAAAGGTAACAGTTACATTGAGAGATATTTTGCTTACAACTTATTCGCAGATAACCTTTTAGCATGCATGCAACAAACCCGAATTTGGAGCGACAGCATTGACATAAAGTCAACGAACTTTTCTCTGCAGGTGCTCTCTCAGCTTGCCCGACACACTTGGAGTTTCAACCCAACTTTCCAACACAGCACCTGGCTTGGAGGACTCCAGTTGAAAATAAATCTCTTAATTTTCTACGATACACTGTTTGGTACCGGCCAAATGATTCGTAAGCCTATGCACCGACTGTTATTCAGCACTACACCAGGTCGTAATCCGCTTATATAGACATCATCTTTCATGCCGCTAAATTTGCTCCGCGTTAGCTACATTAAACAACATCTTTAAAAGGTGTTTTCCTTTGAATAATCGCCTCAAAACACCAACAACTTGTGCTTCTCACTCAACAGCTTATATCCACGACAATGGTATCATCTTCTCAGTTGCGCTGATCTGCGCACCAGTACGTGTGAGTTTTCCATGGAGTTTTACGACCAGCGTTTTTCGGTTCAGGCGGTATATGAAGAGTGCGAATGTAACAGATCAACCGCTACTCTTACCGTTTCACCTTCAAATATAAGTAAGTCGGGTATGAATTTTGCACTGATGAAGCTTTAGCTGCATCTGCTTAGTGATTAAGAACGTTTGGTCCCCTAACGGTATCACTGCATTGGTGAAACAGACGTGAAAAACAAGGTATGTGCATTTTCACTCCAGGCTTCGTTTCAAATTTAAAGCCGATGTACGAGTGCGCAGCAATTAGATCTCAGGTGATGGTAGCCAATGCAAAGTAAGTTGGTATGAACAGCACAATGGTGGTTTGCATGGATCTTCTTTGCTAATAAATCGCAAAATACCTGTAAACATAAATTCAAGAATTAGTAGCGTCTACAATGTGGGAACCGTTTGAACAAGTTAACAAGGTTCTGTCCGCAAAATTTGAAACAAGATGTTGGAGGCTTGTATCCGTTTTCTTATGAATTTGACTTAAAGTAATCGTTCATCAAAGCCGAAAATTGCGCTTGATTTTCATTTGTTCAAGCAAGTCGATATAGATCACACAAAAATTTTATTTGGATGCACGACAAAGAAAATCACTTCACTGGAGACGTAGAGAAGCAGAAAACATTTTGGCACAAAACGTAGTATCAAAATTACATTAATAATGCATATTATCGAGCGATAACGCCATAAGAGAATCAGACAGCAAACAAGGCCGTAAACTTGTGTCCTTGGATTCTTGTAAGTTCTGTTTGCTATTGAAAAATTGGCCATGCCGTAAAAGCGCTCGATTTTCAGGCATACCGCAACTTGTATGACTCGTCATTTTTTGGATCAATCAACGATTTTTTTCGAAATGAACTGCTATCGATTTGTTTTCTAACAGCTTTATATCCAGCTCCGGCCTTTAATCTTTCCACTACCGAAGATTGGATTTTTATCAACCTCAGTTCATATTCGTTACAGATGGGGCGGACAACTCGAAACCGTTGCTCGGATTTGAGCTATCAGGTAATACCTGACAGTGCCAGTTGATGGAGACTGCTTATTACGTTACCGCCGTCTAATACCTGTCAAACAGGTCATTAGCGACATGACGAAGTGGTCCGGCTGAATGGTGCAAAAAAGCAAATCGGATTTTTTTGTGTTTTGTTTTTTTGCTGCAATTAACAGATGGCACGCTCGATTGGCATTCACACTTTTTCAGTTTGAGAAATTTGGTCATTCTTTGCATGGTCATTGATCATTTACTGTGCTGCGCTGCTACATGGCAATGCTGTTGTTAAACAAATGGGAAAAACGTTTTTCGTTCTGTGCTGCAGTGATTAAAAATATGTTTGAAAGCACTTCTTGCTTAAATTCGGCCGAAATAATCAGTTTTTATAGTAACTGCTTACATGCATAAAGTACGTGAGTTTTGGAGGAACTTCTTCATAATAAATATTAACGCGTAAGAGTAAATAGACTTTATACGACATTTACGATGGGTGTTGTTCATCCTTTAACCACAAGAGCACTGTGGCTTCGATATCTTTCACCACACAATCTTGCCACCACACTTGTCATCATAAGGAAGCTGTTGTCACGCGACACATGTCAGCACGACTACTGCTGTCACGAAATGTCTCCAAGACATGAATTACGGAAACAAGTAATAAGGCAGTGCAATCACGGGAATATTTTCATCTTCACAGTTTAACAAACAAAAAGCTGTTATCATGCGCGTTGGAAGCTGTTGAGTTTCGGCTTCTGACTGCTAGTCGTGTTCTCCGCTGAGAAACCCGCGGTCATCTTTCAGTGGGATCGGTTTTCACCTGCGGCTATCACGTTGCAACTCACATATTAGCGCAGTTAAGCTTCAAAAACAGCAAGAGTTTCACGTTCACTGAATTTAGCGAACAGGCTTACGCAGACGATTCAAGTGCTTTGTCAAAAAGAATCTAGTCAACATTTGTAGACAAGACCCGAATGTACATGAATAAAAACACTAAATACAGCCTACTAACATAAAGACAAATAAGTTACATCTGAAATAAAACATAAGTTAGAGATAAAATACTGTAAATTGCCACTTTTGCCAATTTTTTTCAGAAATATTGCAGTAGTTTCTTCTGCAGATTCAATCCAAGACCGACGGAGACACAGTGAACGAACATCTGAAATGGTTAGAAACAGAACCAGCACTGACAATCAAAGAGGCGTGCAGGCCGGAGTACTGGAACACATGCTGCATTCGAATGCGTGTTGTGTGCAACGAGCAGAATGAACAATTCTACGCATTTGGCACAGGCAACTGGAGCCAGTGGGAATGTATCGATTTCACGGCGGCTGCAGTGCATCAGTTGGACACTCGAAGGTAACAGTGATAAGAGAGGTGATGCGCACTTGGCGAATACGGCTGGCACGTTCGTACGGCCAGCCAGTGATGATGTCGCGCCGGTCAAGTCAGTGAGAGGACGAAAAAAAATTGCTTTTGCTGTACATTGTCTCAATGCATTGAGGTTGTTAAAACCACCAAACAAAGTTTTTTTACTTATAGCCCACCATTAACGGATACAGACAAAAATTTCATCCAGTCTTTCCCCAAAGTGGTGGATTTTAAAATAGCGGCGTCTTGAAGCAAATGCACTGCTTTTCCCAAAGGCTCGTTTTCTATTCCGCTGCACGCCGAAGTGAGTTTTATGTCTGCACCCCTTTCCAGACTGAACCTCAAACGCCAAGTTTGATTCAGCTGCTAAATAGCCACAAACGAAGGTAGATTCATGGTGAAGAACAAACCCTCTCTAATAATTTTTTCGACGGTTGCTGTCGAGGTTCACACCAACAAAATAAAAATCTTCCGGTGTAGTTTTACAGCTTGAAAAACTGTCCACCATGGCATCATTTTCATAACCAATTTCAATTTTTTTACTTGTAGAAGTTAGTAACTGCACGTAGCTGAAAAATTTTGTTCAACAAATATTTCAACTTTTTCGTTGTTCGCACATCAGGCACGAAAAAATATGTCTTAAAAATGATCACATATAAAAGAAACCCAAAGTGAATTGCACATAACCGCAAAAATACCTGCTCTCAATCGGAAATTGCCGCTGAAAATTGAAACATACTGAGGTAATAGCAACCAACGCCAAACCTTGCTTTTCAAGCCGTATATCACGTACTTTCAAGTGATTTACGGTAAGCAACATGCGTTGACGCTTTTACCAGCAGAAAACAGCGTATAAACTTTTTGTATTTTTTATCAATCCCACCGCAACCTGTTTACCATTCTGCTCCCGTTTCAGTGAAAACCGACATCGATATTCAACGTAATATTAAAAAGCATGTTACTTCCTTCGAAACTTTACTTGCGTCATAGTTTAAACGAAGAGTTACGCGCGATGGTTGATTTTTTATGCATGGATGCGTGAAGTTGATGGAAATAACTCATGCATCTACCAGGGACTTGTACACACATGGATGCTTGATAGGTTGCATGGGTTATTATCAATCAGTCCCCCACAAATGCTTGGTATTTCAGTTTTTGCTTGCCAGTTTCTTTTGTGTATAATGCCAGGCGAACATCCTAATTCTCTAATTTCGTCTTGAAAAAGTCGGCTGCATTTTATTACTTCTAGGCCGTAATTACAAAAAATGAGACTGCTTGCCATGCAGCGCAGTTTTGACTTCTTTTTTCTGAAAGAAACTGCAGGAATCGTTTTCAAAACACGTTTAGTGTCTCACGCTTCTCTTTGCCTATAGAGCTGGTATTGAAGTTTAAGCAAATAAACAGATGAAAAACATCAAATTTTCCAAGTGCTTAATTGAATTCAAAGTTTCATTAAAACCAACAAGCTTGAGAATGCGGCAGCAACATGATACAGATGTAAGATCCTGCAGTCAGACTTATTATGTATTAATACAAATTCAGAATACAAATTCTGTCGTCAATTAATTTGTGCAATGCATTTTATATAGTAAGCAGGATCAGCAGGACGTTTACGCCAATGGCGTGAAGTAGGATCAGATTTTTCGTTTTTGTCTTTCAGTCATGACTACATTGTGACTGGACTTCTGCTTGCGGTGGGTGCTTGTTTCATTGCGGTTTTGTCCTTTGCTTTCTACAAAGGGCTTCATTTGTACCGGAAGGAGTTCAGCAAAGACCACACCATTCCAGACAGTTTGGTGAGAACAACATTGTAGTATTCTACACTTGTTAAGCAGAGCCGCCTTATATCTGCGCTTTATCGGTGTTCTACCTTACCATGCTGACAGTAAATAATTTTACAAGATTTGTGACAAACTTGAGCGGTTTTCCATGTACTTTTTAATAACATTGAGAAAACGATTGTTTTACAACCCACGGAAGCACAGTTGCAAATCTTTTTGGGTCTTCCTTTACTGCAGACCTTGCTTAATGAGTAAATAAATAACTAAATCGCATGTGGTTCTGTAGCAGATTGACTCTTTTGCAGCTGTTTTAAGCAAATACAAAATTTAAAACTTCACAAATTTTCAACGATATGTAGTGCTTGTGTGATGTGGGCCCCTCTGCAAGAAGGTGCTTGCTGCGGCCTTGTCAGGTGAGTGCTTACAATGTCACTTGGTTTATTTCTCTCAGTGCTGCCACAAGCGTCTCTGCAGAAATTACTAGAATCGCAAAATATTTACAAAATCTTAAAAAAATCACTACTTTGAAAAGTTTTGCGTTGAAGTTCGCTGTTTTGCTTGGAATAATTTAGTTATTTACTGTATAGCCCAACAAACCTTTGTATCATGTGGAAGTTTGTTAAAATAGATCATGCTGAAGCCTGGAAAATCTCATACCAAAAATTGTCAGGCTTTTCTCAAGAGCTGAAAACGACATAAGTTGCATAGGAATTTAGAACCCAACCTAACATTTAATTAATTATTTGATTATTTCTACTGCAGTGTTCCTGCAAAGAAATGAAAATACCGTCATGACCAGCATTGCTTTAAAAAGAGCTGAAAAGTTAGAAAAAATAAACCGATCTTCTTCAAACACATGCTTTGCAAAATATCACTAGATTGCAGTGAAAAATCACTAGATCACTGGATCAGTCTAAAAATCACTAGATCTAGTGAAAAATCACTAGGCGTGACACCAGTGATTTCGGTGTTCACCGCGATGTAGCTTGAACAAATGCTGCTGACCTGGCGTGCAGCGAATGTAGTCTCCCAAACGTTTTTAAGATACACCAGAACTGGAAGGCTAGGCTTAAAAGTTTGGTAGAACAAAAACTTAAAATTAAAATCCTAGTTTTGTCAATTTTAAAATGTTTTTTAGCTCAAAGTTTGCTCTATGATTTAAACTTTGAAAAGTCACTTGCAAAGACGCTGTTTGTAAATAAAGTTCAACAGTATTTTCAGACCTTCACGTTCAAGAAAATCGATTTTACACTATCAGACTACTTGAAACAGAAAAAATAATTGTCTAGATTGTGTTTTCACTAGGTTGCAACAATGCGAGCTGATTGCCCAATGGAAATAAACGTATTGGAGGAAGATGATTCCAAGGAAAGTTACGAAATGTTGGTGAGAAGCACAAATCAGTCTTTGCACGTAAACATCCTGTCGGGGGAAGAGTGTTTGTGCTTTGAAGGCACTGCAGCTGCAGCCGTCAAGAAACCTACATTTGAAATGAGCGAGAAAGAGACTTGCGTTGACTTAACTTTGTGCTCTTCGCCTTCCGCGATGAACGACAACCTATTTCTTACATTCATCGCGTGTTCAAGTAAGAATTCAAGACCACTCTCCACGAAATCAACGGCGTCAAACATCTATGCTGAAAAGAATGCGGCAGTTTCCAAAACAAAAAAATGCGTTTCGGAAGAGTGTCTGCATTTGCAAAACAATGGCGCAGAAAGAACAACCACAAGCAGTAGCGGATGTTCGTCATTGATGTTGCCACCACTGGCAGCTACCTATAATAGTGGTTCTGCTGATCGATCTGCTGTAAAGGTGCTCTTCAGCAAACCATGTTTAGAAGATCAACACAGGTGCAAAAACTGCAGGGCTTGTTGCGAAGACATGCCGCAGAAAGCGTTCGATTCGGGAATTTCATTTCCGCAGCATTTTTTTCCTTCCGATCAACGCGCTTTCTGCAGAAAGCACCGTTCTCGAAGTTTTCACGGCGTTTCACATTTTCAACCTTGTTTCGTCAGCTCACATCAAACTAGTTTAGTGGGTGTCGATTCTGGAAGTGGTGACATCATCTTTCCCACGGCCCAAGACCAAGATGTCTGTTGCTCGAGTGGCAACAAATTGTGGCGCGATCATGTTCAGTCTGAAAGTAGCAACTCCGATTATGTTACTCACGGAGAGGCGCAAAAAATAGCCGCCACTCAAATTGGTAACGGACGAAGTCAAGAAAAGCATCATTTCCGAGCTTGATACGATTCCAAATTTTAATCAATGATGCGAAATCTTTATGAAAGATTGTCAAACTTGATTTTGTGCGAACGTCTCAAGAATAGTTTGAGCCAAAAAGAAAAGATTGGTGTATATTTATTCTTCTATTGAGCGAACGTAATGTGCTTACAGCTTTGTATCGAATTCAGTTCTTGAGCAGCGCAATCTTCGATCCTAATAGCAGCTTACAATTACCTATACAATTTACGAGAAAAACTGTTTCGGAAAGTTTTATGCTGCTTGCAATTTTTTTAGCAAGAATATCAATTTCATAAACTTGGTAAGAGCATCTGAATTATACAAGCTTCTCCAAAAATTGATAAAAGTTTGGCAGGGAATATTTTTTGATATATGCTATTTGAAAATGACCAGACGTTTCTGTGAAAGACGCGTATGTATACTGTGCATGTTTTCACAAAACCTTGCTATAGCAGACACCTTTCAAATTCATTTCAACACTAAGTGGGAAAAACTAGAGCAGAGAGGACAAAAAACATTACATTTCCACTGGATTTTTAAATGTTTGTGCGTTAAAATAGCAATGATAAGGACTGATTCAACATAATTACTCCCTCCTTCAAACAAACCACGAGGTCCTCATTTTCTGGAAAGTGTTTGAAAATCTGAAAACGGTTATTACGTTCTGAAATGCAGCAGAAAAATAGAATAACCAAAAAATTAAGTTTGCAAACTTATTTTGAAAATTGGAGCAGAGTGAAACTACGAAGTCGTACAAGAAAGAAGAACCCAACAACCAATGACTTAAATGAAATGCATCGGTCGAGGTTTAATTTGGACCACCTCGTGACGTCAGGCTGCTCTAAAAAGTTCCCACACCAAAATTTACCCTGCAATTTTTGCAATCGAAAGTACAAGACTTTGTGTTTCTGTTGATGTCCCGATTAACTATTAACTTTCTAGCATTATCGGCTGGGGAATTTTGGCTGAAACCAGGGGCGGAGCTAGGGGGTGCCAGGGGGGGCCACTGCCCCCCAAAATTTTGCCTGGCCCCCCCAAAATTAGGTCTCTTTCTGTAGGTCTCTTTCTGAAAGTCCTGCACAGACCATCGACAGCTCCCCTTGCTGCAAAACTGGCCCCTCCAGTGGCCCCCCAAAATGAAAATGTCTGGCTCCGCCCCTGGCTGAAACCATCCGAGCCACGTAAGTGCCTCGCGCGCCCGTTAGAAGAATTGAATCTTCGCTTCTTCATAAACTTCTAACATTTCGTCAGAGTACAACGCATCTTGACGAGACATGCAATAGGTGCTATAAACACGCGCAGAGGCTAGTTTGCAATCTTTCTTTTGAACTATAATAGTACTTGTTGAGCTTGGCAGTGGCGAGTGACTGTTAATTTCTTTAGAGTCGGAGTATAGATGAAGCGGTGGGCGCTGGCACAGCCGGTACGGAACTTTGCGTGAGCCTTCAGTACTGTATAACAATAAGTTAACTCACTTGCGCTGCAAACCAGGGCTGTGGAACCGGAAAACAAATTTCAGGCTCCGGCTTCGTCTCCACCATCTCCATCTAAATGTTTTTGGCTCCTGCTCCAATCATCCAAAATTGCTTGGGCTCTTGCCCCGGCTCGACTCCAAAGCCCTGAAACATGGATACACTGCTGCACATGTTTACAATCAGAGAAACTGTTCTTTCGCTTTAAAGCGGGATAGTATAAAAGCCAATGGTCCTTAGTTTTTTAGCGTCAATGCCTCTAATCACGTCGAACAAAGTTTTGAAAATAAACGAAACAGTTTGGACATGTTTATCGCATTTATGGTTTCACCGTAGGAAATTATTTCTGTTTCGCGATGGCGTTTTTTGGACCCTGATGAACGCGTTATAATGATGTTTCGTTGTACAATGCATCTCTTATTCTGAAATGAAACAGTAAATACCCCCCAAGCCCCCAAATCTACTCTCAGAACCCCCAGGGATATTTAGACACATTTTAAGAACCCTTGGCATAAACTATAAAATCCTTTGCGATCAACAAGAGATTTTTTATCCGTATTTCCGTAAAAGCCTGCACACCACGACTGGCGTACGACATGCGATTTCACTTGCAGGAAGGTCTAAGTACATAGTCATTGGCATCATATTTAAAAAGTTATCATCTAGAATCCAGTTTCGAAGGTTCAAAACTGCTGGGCCGGGCATAACTTCCGGTGGATAGCCTGAAATTGTGTCAAAAGTTACTTAAAAACGTTTGTAAAGCCAATATGCAAAACTGAAGCCATTCTTATTGAAAGGTATTTTTCGATTCCTCACAACTTACAAATTTGTAACTTGTTTTGGTTCAAGTCTTGTGAAAGATATGGCAAACTGCTAGAAGTGATGGTCGTCCGTTTTATGGTAGCAGCGGTATTTTTGTGGGCGGTAACTTATCGTGAATTTAAAACGAAGTTTACTGTTACTGTATTCCAACATACTGTAGTGAGCTCTGCAGCGTGCTAAAGAATATAGTTATGCACGTTTTTCTCATGTGTTCGATACATATGCCTGGATAGCACGGTGTCTCGTCGTTGGAGCATACCCCTGATAGCAGTAAGAGGTTTTCGGCATTTTGCATAACTTTCTGCATTTTGCAATATGCAACAACAGCAATAAAAACAACAATTCTTCCAACTAAAGGGCACAACGGGTTGAGTACGCGTCACCAGAACTGCTAGATCACGCGGGCTGCGGTCGCGTCATCGCGTAGACTTGAAAAACGGTACTTGCAGCTTGTGCAGACTCGTGCTCGGATGGGTGTGTGAGGGAAAGTCTCTCATGCGCACTGCTTCCACCAATGCAGCATTCACTACGAAACCGTAGCCGCGCTGCGCTCGGCCAGAGCCAGCGGATGTGGGCGCTCTCACATCACTTGTGACCCACACAGCGTACAGGACAAAGTTGTCTTTCGTTCTTACCTTCCAATTAGCAGAAGTTCTGTATGTTTACAAAGCAGAAGTTCCCCAAAGCTTTTGGCATTTGGGTATGTGTTTTTACAAAATAAGTGATCAAAACAACGTCTCTTTAGAGCGCACTTTTATGTCAGGAGTTATTACAAGTACTTAGTATTTATCTTAATTCTTCATAATGTTATAGTCTTCAATCTCTTGGAAAAGTGATCAACGTGCAAGAAAAAATTTGACATGTCTGAAAATGTAAAGTTGCGCTAGGAATATCAAAAGAGGGATCTCGAGATCAAAGACATCATGATTAAAATTTGTAACTTGGTATCTTTAGACCTTTCGTGAAGCCATGCAAGGTCACATAGTAACAGTTGTGAAAACAGACTGAAAAAGAAAGTGCTTTCCTTTTTGCTGTAAGTTGCGCCACCCAGGCCCACCTTAGAACCGCTACTGGTTGGAACAAAGTTTGATGTTGTGTACAACTCCGAAAAAAGTTATCCAAAGCATCTGGGCCCATGAAGTAGCGAAAAATGATTAAGCGCCGCGATTCATGACCATAGGCGTAGCCAGGGGGGGCCAAAGGGGCCATTCCCCCCCAACATTTTTGGAAAACATAGTCATTTTGTGCTTTGAGAGGCGTTTTTCCAAACAAAATAGTGTTATTCGCCTAAAATCAAACATTTTGGCCCCCCCAATTTTTGGGCTGGCTACGCTACTGTTCATGACTGGTAGTTCATGAACTGAAGCAAAAAACAAGTTAACTTGAGCAACAGGCTGGTGTTGCAGTGCGTGTTTGAATACCAAACAAAATCTATTGTAGTAAGTTTTTGCCAAATCCAATTTGATCTTGATCGTTGTTTTTGATTTTGATAGATGAGAAAATATTTGTCGTATTTTTCAGTCCCGCAAGGACACATTTCTAAATTTAAATCTTCTGGTTCTCATCACAGAAACAAGGCCATGACCTTAATGAAGTTGAAAAAACTTATTCATTTGTGAAATAGAGTTTTAATCTGTGATTGCACGCAGTGGCGTAGCGGGGCTATGTGCCGCCCGGGGCCGACCATAAAAGTGTCGCCCTTTCCACCCCACAGATTTGCTTACAAAAATGTAAGATGAAAGAAGATCATGTTTCGCGCTTATTTAAAAGATATAAGGATTAATAAAGATCGTGAAAAGCGCAATCAAACACTCGCAAACTGAAATGGGTCTTGTTTTTCATTGTCGATTATGCGTCTTGCCTTTTCTGCTTGTCGCCACCTTTCTCATCGTTAATTTTCGTATTTTTTGCTTTCTTTACATATGCATATACGAACCCGACGTGATTCGTCAAATTTTCTTTCCTGTTGGCTTTTAATCTCCGGTAAGCCCACCGCTTGGCTTTTGAATAGTTACTCATTCCAGGGGATCAAACGAAAAAATTAAGAGATGTGATGGCGGCATACTTACTTTAGAGATGTTAACATTTAGTAATGTTAAAATTTCGTGTAGTATCGCCGTCTTTATCTAAAAAAAGTATATACAGTGTATATACAGTAGCAGGCTACAGGGCCGGCGCTACGGGGGGGCTCCAAGGGGCAGTTTCCCCTCACCTCTCGAGTTGTGCCCCCTCACTTCTGAACGCTTACCCACAAGAAAATGTGCATTATATAATGCAACCACTAGAGGCGGATTTTTGGAGATTTCAATTTCAATAGCCTAAATCAGAGCGTTTCACCATGTCCGACCGTACGGTCCTGTGCGGATGATAAAATTCCGTGGTGTTGATGGCAAACACGGTGCGGACGGGTGTAGATGAAAACTTCCACTGGTGTGGGTAAAAACATAGTGGATAAGCTCGGATGAGAATCACCGATAAAACAGTGTTGAGGACCCTGAGAAAGCAACGCACCTGATTTTGAACTTTTAAATTTTAATCAACCGTTCTTGCCAAAAATCCCGGCGACGACGAGTTTCAGAAAGAACACGAGCGAGAGAGGATACATTTATCTGATAGCGCGGAAAGGAACAACTCTCTAGAACAGTGGCTCTCAAACTTTTTGTCGCTGTGGACCCCTTGAACTGCACTCAAAACCCTTGCGACCCCTTCGTTTTGCCAAAGTTTTTACGATTATGGAGAAATTAGATTTGATCGATTTTGGCGTGAACACCTCAACCACCCCGGCAAGAAGCAAATTTCAGGCTTAGGCCTGCCACCAAAATCACAAAAGGTCAGTCGATTGGCAACATGAACATTTTAGACTACGTTTGCGGTGCGATTAAACTGAATTATGGCGGAAATGAGCGGATGAAACTAGGGGATTTTCTTAGTTTACGAACCCCTAAAACACATTCATGGGCCCCTAGGAGGTTCCCGGACCCCGGGTTAAGAACCCCTGCTCTAGCAGTTTGCTTCTCAACAGACTTGTGTAAAAAACTTTCACAAATTTTATCGCACATACATCTTCAACCGTCCTTGCAGTTGCAGTTCCCTTGTTAATTCTCACAGGGTTGGCGCCAGGACCGTAGCCACGGGGTGGCATTCGGGGGCAGTGCCCCCAAATTTCTTTTGTGCCCCCCAAATGATTCAAACTCAAAAATGCTCGTTCGTTTTTTAATCTGTTTAATCCTCACGCGAACTCGCAACACCACCGCACATTGCATAAAACGCTAACCTCATTGTTACAAAATAAGTTGTACTCCCACAATGGTAGCAATTTCGATTTGTAACGTCACAGTCACTGAAGACCGTCTTTCGAAACCGTTGCCGTCTACGCAGTCTCTTTCTGGGCGAAGCTGCGAACTACACCACGGCAGTAGAAAGCTGGCTATGGTAATGTCACTATACAAAGTCTTAGCAAATGTTCTCTCGAAGAAAATTGTAGCAAATGTTGGTTTTAGTGAGCATTAATATTTTAAAGCTGCGTTACCAGAATTCTGTATGAATTACAAACTTGGTGAATTATTAGAATTTAGAAGAAGTATAAAATTTTGTGGAAAATACGAACAAAGCAGGGCCTACACATTTCTTTCAAATAGTTTCTCCTTGTTTTCCTGCTTTTCCAACGTTTTGGAATGTTGCAAGTGCACGAGAATTAGATTTCACTGCGCAAATGATTTGGTGGTACTGCGCAGTTGTGCACCTCAAAGGGAACATTGGTCTTAGCCTGGATTGTAGTCTAACAGAACTACTTGTAATAGCCAAACCAAACCCAGTAGAATAATGTGCGCGAATTAGAAGTTGATTTTAAAAAAGTAGAGAATTCTGTGTCTGGCGTGGAAATGGTTCAGCACGTGTATAAATCACTGTAGCACTGACTAGCTACAAGCCAGCATAAATGCAGCTAGCGCGTGTTCCATCTACTTAGTGTGTGCTGTGTGGCACAAGCAAGCTGCAGGAGTTAGGAAGTATATATTGTTTGCAGTGCGGTATGCAGTCAGGAATTAACCTAAATACAGTACAATTAGTCTACACCAGGGTTGGGCAATTATTTTAGCTCGGGGGCCACTTTGAGAAGGCCGCATTTAGCGGAGGGCCGTACGTTCTTATGGGAGTAGAAGCCAGTATCGTTTTATAGCCTCAGTACTAATAATTACTATGAAAAGTTGGAGGAAATTTCAGATTTGAAGATTTTCCTGTATGCATCTGCGGGCCACATTTGGCCCGCGGGCCGCTATTTGCCCACCCCTGGTCTACACGATATAACTTCATGTCAGTTATGTTCTTTATCGCAGCAGTGACACTGACAGAAGGTTCGCTGAAAGTCTTGGCTGTTTTGACTATGGATGCGTTTGTGACACGCAGTGCGAGAAACGTGGACGTTGGTTGTGCATCGAGTAAGAATGCTGTATCACCTACAGTAACTGCTTCACTTTTTACCGAAATAAACAATGATTATTATGAGCCACCATCTGACCTAGGGGACAACGAACCTTGTCAGCCAATGGTTAGAGCCCCCAAATCAAAGTTCGGGAAAAAAATGCGATCTTTTCAAACAAGCTGGTACGCAAATCGTGAATGGCTAGAATATTCAGGTCAAAGGAATGCTTGTTACTGCTTTCCTTGCCGCAAATTCCTTGCTTCTAATGACAGAGATAAAGTATTTACTCATACAGGATTTCAGAACTGGAAGACAGGTACGGAGACAGGTAAGGGGCTGAACAAGCATTCATCTAGTACAGGGGTGGCCAACACGTCGATCGCGATCGACCGGTCGATCGCCGAGTGTTAGTTGGTCGATCGCGCCTGATTTGGATTGACTTGACAACTACAAGATACCTGAA
>JGI24158J21664_10007705_pt1 | contig 14319 bp, 11 predicted proteins | sample Ectturendosymbi3_FD_21664 | JGI IMG/M metagenome (IMG submission 21664) | reverse complement strand
GCACAAACGTAAAGCCCCCCTATTGACGACTTTCTGGCGACGGTTCTGTGCTAAGACTCTGCCGAAGTTACTCTCAATCACCGACGATACCCGAAGAAAACGTTCTCTGGTGGCCAATTACTTTGTCTTGCGTAAACTTCATATAATAATAAATTTGCTGTGTTACGAGCTTCTGCCAATTCAGGGTACAAGAACGCTGAGGTAGTTGTGGATGCGTTAAAGAAATTGTTTTTTGAGTGTTTTCCTTCAACGCAAGAAGTGAGCTCGTGTGCGCATTTCTATAATGGTAATTTTATTACATTTTGAACAGGGTTGCATAATACGGGTTTGAAACCAACGTTATGGAAATAATGTCAAACTTGATGCCAAGCATGCTGACTGCTGGCGTCGCATTTGAATGTCTTGAAATTTATGGCTGACATCAAAAAATTATGTAAGACGCGAACAGGTTTTTATTTTATAAACGATATTGATTTCGTCAATGTCACTTTCAATGATTTACACAAACCATTGATTGCGGTGAGGTTAATCTTCAGCATTACCAGGATATTCAGAATATTTCTCCAGTGTTTTGTTGAGTTTCTGATCGAGCTGAGAAGCAGTGACATGTTGAGCAACTGGCCACCACTGCTTACAGCAGGGGTGGGGNACCTGCGGCCCGCGTGAACATTTGACATTTGATATGGCCTGCAACAGAATTTTCGTTACCCAAGTTAGACTACAACATCGCATCAAAACGAAGCTCCAGGATAAGTAGGTACTTAGATAGTAAGTAAAGAGAAGCCACTCTTCCTCACAGTTAGATAAAGGTAGAATTTTAGGATAAAATTAATTGATGTTGCGGCCCGCCAGCGATAATGCACAATTCATGCGGCCCGTGATAGTAATTAGGTTCCCCCCCCTGCTCTAAACACAACCCCTGACCTGCAGCGTATTCACGAGTTCTGCGACCACGGAAGGTTATCAAGAATGCTGTGTGTATTTTGCATGGCATTTCATCCATTAGAAAGAAGCACTCACGTTGAAAATACCACAAGAACATAGTTGTTGCGAGCTTCGTCAGTTTCGCTTTCTATATCTATCGAAAGCAAGCTTTTCACAGCCCCAAGAATCAGACACTACGATCTTATGAGAGTATATATTTCGCTTGCGGAGTAGACATCATTAGCTATAGATCCTATTACTACGAAAATACTTTAATGCGGTGTTGCTGTTATACCTTACTTAGTTTGGTTTTTGTTGTGTCCACTAAAATTGGTCGCACCAAACTCTTGTATAAAAGTAGTGGGACGCTGTAATCTTCAAACGCATTGCGAAACATGTGTCTATCGAGCAGTAAACGAATTTCCATTCCCGTGCATGAATCATCACATCGACTGAAAATGAATTTCCCAAACATGATTGGACGCCTTGTCCAAGCAGCATAAGTTTTGGGACACCCTTGCAACGCTGCACTGTAGTCCGCAACTGTCGAGACGCATTTTCTTCTTTAGCTATTTTGACGAATATTTGCGATATATGTGGTAACTGCAAAAGATTATGTGGTAAAGTTAAACCAATTTCTTCTGGCGGCTTAAACTTGCCTGCATCGCATTTTGCTTCCATCGATCCTATAAACGCATTACGTATGTTAAACCTTATACTGAGAGCAAGATACTTTCATTTACGTCTATTAACCAACTGCTCCCTTTGCCTACAAGTACCTTCGTCCTAGGGAGGTCCGCAACCCAAATGACCCTTGGTCCTTCGCAGCCTCCCACTCCCTCATACACTTAATAAATCGGTCTACTTTGAGCATATCACAGCACTATGCAACGGTGCTAAACATCCGAGCAACCATGTTGGCGTCATTCGTGAGTGTGACCTTTAATAGTTTCACATATCTACGCTTGTGTTTCATCAAAGTAATCGTGTTAGGGCCATCAAGCATGTACCTTTCTACTACTGCCACATATTTATTTTCGTGTTGTTTCATGTATTTGTGAGTTCCTTGTTGTTTTCTGTTATTTTTTTCTATTTCCTGTTACTTTTTTTTCTATTTCCTGTTACTGTCATATATGCTTATTGCATTGCGTGTGGGAGTGAAGACGTTATACAATACAAATTATTTAGTGTTGAGGTGAGCAACTCTTGCCATTGCAGCTTTTCAAACATCAAAACTTGAGATTTCGTAAGCATTTCGTGGTTTACCTGCAATCAGAAGAAAATTAACCACCTCTGTGCGTTTCGCCCTGCCAAAGTCTATTGCGTTGCGTGTGGCAAAAAAACAGAATTTTGCTGTTTTTACAAAGCACGCATCAAAAGTAGCGAATTTTTAAGAATACCATGAATTAATCTCGTATGGCGCCCACTGCTGATTGAATTAAATCAAGACAACGCGAGTGCAAAGTGGCCTTCATGTAGAAAAGCAGCGATGAAATGTTAATTGTTTCCATCTCAAAATGACCTTGGCCGTTTTTGTTGTTGCGATTTCATTTGAAGCATAAAAACTCTTCATTGAAATCATTATGTACTTTTCGCACACATTATCTAGGATGGGCTTTCATAATTATCTGATGTTACAGTTCAAACAAGCGCATTTTTATTCCAGTATGTCATTTTGGTAATTGTTCTCTGGAGCTGGCGATTCACATTAGTTTATTTGTTTTTTATCCCAGACTCAATATCCATAACTGCACGCGTTCATGGTGATAAACGCCAAACAGCGCGGACAAAGCAACTGTACGTACACAGTAAATAGCACAAGTTCGCACCCACATCCCTCTGCGCTGCTATAGTCGGTGGCGTAACTGCCGGGGAGCAGAGGGGCGAAGCGCACTTCTTCGAAAGCTAAATGCAAAAACCGGGCCCCCACCTAGCTTATATTTCGATTTTAGTATTCTTTTGGTTTTCAGTAGGCTGTTGTTTTTTGCGTTCTTCGTAGTATTTTCCGTTAATTTCGGGTTTTTTATTGCCCTCCATATCCGGATCCACTACCATTTCTCACGTTTTTTTCTGAGTGCTGGCTAGTGGCCCCCCTACAGCGGCCAGTGGGCCCCTTTCAGCTAAGTCTCCCTCTTGGCTCAAACCTCCAGTGACGCTACTGTGCATAGTTTGTGTGTCTGTGTGAGCAAGGACACACAAGCAATACCGGAAGAAATAAGCCCTTGCAAAAGAGGCTGTGAAATAAAAAACTCTGTATCCCTTCTTTAACGCAATCCTAAGTTTCTGTAGCCAGCGAGGCTCTTATATTTCACCGCTTCGATTCTGCTAACTTTTCTGTGAGTAAATTGACAAGATTATAAGCTTTGTAGCCGAGAGCTGCCAAGCATGCATAACATTTGTAACACAAAATGAGGCCACGCCCAAATTGTTGAAAGGTTGAATCATGCCACCATTTGTGTACGGCTGGATTGAACAAACTTATGCAGATATGCGGTAACGTGAATTAGATTTCTAAAATATGAAAGAAAATGAGTTGTTTGCATCAATTTACGTCAAACAAGTTTTGTGTTAAGAATAGGGCAGTTTTCTGCCGCATTTAGTTCATTCAACTCATCTTTGAAGGGACTTGTCAGGCGGTGAGACAGAAGTATGAGGATGTATTGAAAACTAGCTGCAAACAGAACCACAAACTGATATCAAAACGCTAGTTTTATAAAAACAAAATTTGTGTTGAGGCAGTATAGCTTGAAATAAAAAAACGTTGCTCCACTTTAAAATCTTGTGCATGGTGCATGCATGTGATGTATCATAGGTGTAAGAGCAGGCAAATTTTTGGGGTTGCGGATGATTTTTGCCCGAATTTCTCCAAACTTGCCCGAAACGTTTACGTTTCTCTCACAGAGATCCTGAAGACCTTTTTTTGGTATGATCTCCATTAAAAAAGGTCTTCGTGTGTTTTTCTACAAACTTTGGGCGCCATTTTTGCGAAGATTTTCAGGGATTTTGCCCATAATTTCAGGCATTTTGTCCGGATTTTCAACAAATTGAAACTTTTGGGGGTGCGCCTGCGACCCCTCCTCCTACACCATTGTCTTCCTAAACCTACGCTACAACGTAGGTCGTGAGGGGAACCATTACTTTGAAAAACAATTATTTCAGAAAATTCCTCCTGTGGTGTTTCATGTAAAGAATAATTTTGATTATCATCTCTTTCCATTGAGTACCGGGCACCAAGGTTGCGCACCTTCAGTCACTTCGACCCCTGGTGTGAAAAGTAACGATTTCTAAGGTTTGTGAACATAATCCTGAAATTGCACTTTTTGAACGCAATTTAAACCTCAGTTGTCCGCTTCCAGCATAAAACCTGGTTCACATATCGTTTATCTGCGAGTGCGACAAAATACTTTAACGTCGACAATGCAACTGTTTTCGCTGCGAGGGAGCAAATGCAATTTGCACCTATACGAGAATACCATAATAAATGACATTTTCAACCGCAAATGACAGGTATGCCACAATCAATTGACGTGAATGAGCATTCTTCATTTAAAACTAAGAAAGGTTGAAGTCAGCATTGTGAGATCTGTTCACCGTTCGATTTGAAATTTATACTTTATTTTGAATTTTGAAGAGTTCGTTCTGCACGCAATTAAATGTTGACACGACTCAAATATAGTGGGCAGGCCGTTTTAAACATGCTCACTTTATTTACACTTCTTTGTGCAGAACTTCTCACATAATGCCAAGGCTCGATCTTCACGTCACAGGGACAAGGGTAGCAACGCATCGGGATCGGGAACTTGCTTCGGAGAAAAAGAGGAGGTGAAGCGAAGAGGTCGGACAGGGTGGCCTGAGGCCGTTTGGGCCGAGGCGCTCGAGTGCAGGCAAAGCAGCTGCATGTGCAGAGCTGCTGATCGAACGCACGAGAACCAGGAAAACATGATAGACAGCCTACTGCAGTACGAAGCATGTTCTCCTGCTTTGGCAGCGTCCTACAGTCAGTACTTAAACGCAGGAAGTGTAGGTTCAAATGGAGTTGGAATGCTTCTACCCGATGGAGACGAACAATGTCTTGGTATGTCGCCGGGCACACAGTTTCTTAACTACACGGCTGCCATCCTTCCCACTGATGTGCACTCTACATTCGCGACCAACATCAATTGCAATTTTGTTTCTGTTACTTCCGGACCGCCGTTCTCGCCATTTGTGCTTTCGGACAGTGCAAGCGAAGTGGCTGAGCCGAACCAGCAGGTGCAGAACATCGTGCAATCTGACATTCAACAACAGGACTTCAGATCAGAAGTTGATATTCTCCGTGAAGACTGTTCTGGAAAATTACCATCAATTGCGACTCTGAGGACAGGAGAGAAATACCATCACGGGGATGACATGCAGTTACCTGGTGTTGGGCAACTGAAACTGGTCGAGGAGAGCAGTGATTACTACAAAGATCACAGCATAGCGAAGGTCCAGACTAGTCCACAGTTGACTGAGCTTCGGCCAGTAACAATTGATATTAGCAACACGTGCTCCTGAAGATTTTAAGACTGATAAAGAAAGAACCACTGACAACCGGTGATTTTCGGCGAAGATGCTTCAACGCCGCAGTGAGAAAAAATTATTTTCGAAAGATTTCAAGTTCACATTCTTTCACGAAAGCTTCGATGGGTACAAATAACATGTGACGACCGTGTCTGACTGTGTCTTCATCCATGGTTTTGTAAATGACCTCATATACCAATACGATTTAATACAAGAATGGCCTATTTCTGCAGAGCCCGTTTATGTCCACAGACAGACGGACAGTGAATAACCGCCGTTGCTTCCTGCAAATGTTAGAAATACAACTGGTTCATCAATTTTCTTTCAAGTTGAAGACCATATCGCGTTAAATGCAGCTTTTTGTGCCAAAACATTTTTTGAATTGTGCTTTTATCCAGGGCTCATTTGGGCCTCTTTTTATGGGAGCTAAGGCCTTTATAACGTATTTTTCGTTAATTTAATTATTATTAATAAATGTACCATTGTACCATGGCCCTAGTCATGGGCACTTTTTTCCTTACTGAGTATATTCCACCCTTTTGTTGTTTTCGCTTTGAAGTTATGGGATTGACAGCTTTCTCCCGAAAATAGTTCAAAATGTTCTCCTGATTTGCAACACAGGAACATCCTATCATTTTCCAACCCACATTTCCTCTCTTACGTGTACAATTACGCATTTTTTGTTTGAAAACACAAGAGTAATTGCTTAGAACCGGGAGATGTATGAGCATCGATACTTGCATAATAAAATGGGTGACTCGATTCGAGCGAATGGTTAAGGAGATAAGACGTTTCGGTTTTATACTTTATCGGTAATGATTGAAGCGGGAGTGAAAAAACTTCAAGCGACCGATTAATATTTCCACTTCATCTGTGTGACAAGAGTGCGAAATCAAAACAACGTTGGTGTTCGACTGCCGAGTGCAGAGGAGTCCGACGCAGCCTTATGATCAATTTTACGGTGAACGAAAGCATTGTAAACACTTCAAAGTAACCGCCGCAAGCTTCAGTTATTCCTCGACACAAGGTAACAAGCTTTAGCTGCTGCTCTGCTTCGGTATGTCGGGTTCTTTATTCATGTAATTTTGGATTGGAACTCTACAGGAAGTTGCGTTGGCATCGAGAATATCAAGGTAAAAACATGTGATCAGGGCGGGCACAAGATGGCCTTGACGTTTCTATGTTGTGATTAGATTTTCAGATATGACTGCAGCTCAAAGTGAAATGCTAAAAAGCTGTAAATTCCCTCTGGTATCACTTTCAGCATTAGCGTTAAACATGTAAATGATCCACAGTCATCGGTTTTGATGTCCAGCGGATATCACGTAACACGGATTTCGGAATGTGCTGTGATTTGAAACAGGAAAGCACCGTGGTCACGAACTGACTGACGGAACTTGAGGCATGCAGCAGCTTCTTTCAGAGAAACCAAAGTTAATCTCTCGCGACTCGCACTAAACCAAAAATATTTTCGCATGCTTCAGTCGGGCCATCATATACATACTTCATCATTCGTTTTAAGTTAGGCAGGAATTGCTAGAGAGGCCAGCGATGCGATAAACTGAGCAAAGATAGACGCAAATATATCAACGTCGTATGGGAACCGCAAGTTTGAGTGACGCGATAAGATAAACAAGATGATGAAGTCCAGAAACTTCTCAATCGCCGTAGACCCTGTTTCAGAGCGAGCAGCTCACGGCTGAGAGCGACACAAACAACGAGAAGTCAGTTGACCGGTTTTCACATCATTTATTGTAAAAATAAAGTATAGCACAACCCAGATAATGTATAAGCAAATGGTTTTTAGCGGATTTCGTTTCGACAGCAAAAGAGCAATTTCCAGGTTTAAAAAGAAGGATCTCCAAATCCGACCGTTTGTTGCAGGGCACGTATTTCCTCCAATAAATCAGGATCATTGATGCCAAGTTTTACAGCGTACTTGTACGACTGCTCCGCTTCTAATCTTCTGTTTGTCTGCACATTGCGAGAGAAAATTTGAAACATACCATGTAACGCCACAGCACACCATATTACACACTTGATGTGTTGTACATAAACCTAACATTACTTGCTTTGCAATCAGTATTCACTGAAATAGTTTTGGTTTTGAACGATCGGTTAATGTTTAATTGCTCGTGAGATTTAGTTCATGTTACTGCGACGCGAGGCAAACGAAGTTTGTTGGCGATAATTACTTCCACGCAGAAGTATCAAAGATCTTGTTGTAAACAGATTCTGCGAAGCTTGCGCCGGTTATACAACAAACTCATGCATGTGCTCTTATTCAGGGTGCTCTGATTTTCATGAAGTATAACTTTCTAATGTAAAGTTCATGAGCGTGTTCACTGGAGCAGAACGTGTGTTCAGTGGCACGCAACTGCTATTGTTTTGTCATAAACGGCGATTCAAACCTTCAAACAGACGAGCGATAGATACGCCCAGACTTCAGCATTCTTGTTGTTGAGGATGTTCGCTTCGGCCAAGGCGTCCTCTGCTTCTGATATCTCACCCAGCTTGATGAATCAACAAAAATAATTTCAAAATTCGTTCATCAAGTTGATCAATGTCGGTCAAAGTGAAGCAACTAGTTTTTGCCACTACTCATGTTATACGGAAGTTTATGATTCTTATGTTGGCAAAAATTTCCTTTTTTTATTGACATAAAAATGATGAACAGGAAATACGTCACTTCAAACAAACAATCGAACATTGTGATGGTTCACATTTTCTGTTTGAATTTGAAATCGCACAAAAACTAAAAGCAATTTGTCTCCTTCGACTGATCGACGGCAAAGATTCTTCACGCACTTAAGCAACAATATATGACGAAACAGTCGATCCCCGGGTCTCTCTGCAGATTGTAAGAATGTTTATGTGACGTCAAACGGGCGCACGGACGTTAATTGGCGACTCATCCAACGTGGCGTCGGTCTATCGGCGAGTGCGCTGGTATCAGCGCTCAGTGATGACTCACCGCATTGGGAAGCTGAAGCACAGAGGGTGACCTCACAACGAGGTATGGCCGGGCGGCTTCAGGCGCCACGGTTTGCGCCCTGTGCGCTGGTTGTGTGCCCCCGCACCGTCGCTCCCAAGTGGACGACGACGTCACAAGTTGTTAGCCACGCAGCAACGAAGGCTGCTACAAGACTGAGTAAAAAATCGACTCAAACCAGCTCCAGCGATCGCGCAACTGATTTGTGGGAACTCCGCATACAACGTGGCGGTTTGAGTTGAGCCCCATTTGACGCGTTTAAGTTTTTAACTGCCGGCATCAAATCGTTAAACGACGTTTGAAACCCGATTTTGGCGAATTGGTTTTCATTCATGAGCTGTTATGTCAAAATCTACAAACTCCACTTCCTCACATAAGTAATTTGCTTTTTGTACTATCATTAGCAAGATCAAAACATTTGTTCACAATTTCAATTCCGCAAACTAATTTTTTGCAAATTCAAGCGTATTAATTCTTCAGCACAGTACACGACAGTGAGGTGTGCAAGTTAAACAAGTTGGTCCACTCCAACTCGCCAAACTTCAACCCGAAATCACAAACTATTATCCATTCCACAAAACCCACAACAGCACACTTCAAAACTTGTATCTTCCCATTTCTCCTCCCAATGCAGACCCAGCACTTACAACCCTTCAGCAATTCGTGCGATGTGGATGAAGCATGTGCATTGCAAGAATGACCGACCACGTGCGATAGAAGCATTTCGCAGCGCGGTACATTTTCTAAAATGTTGCAAACGGAAGTGACGTGGTTTTCAACAACACCCTTCTTGATTGCAAAAGGTTTTTCGAATGGGACAAACGGAATTGGGGTGAGTAGGGGGGTGAACCGCTGTTGACACGCTAAAAAACTTCCCTTGGTCCCACCAGACGCATATTTTCCGGGGGCGTTCTTCGCTTAATGCAACCTGAACTTGTTCTTGGCCCATCCCGCACTTTCCCCATCTGGGGTCAACGGCCCACTGGGATCCGCGAAGACATGGCAAAACATAAATGTACAGCGCACGCACTGTCACAAATAATTACCGCAGTGATTCGTAATTGAAAAGATTTCGCTAACTTTCGCAAAAACACATTATTCAATGTCATTTATTTTTCCTTTTGTATTTTCCTTCCGTGCTGGTTGGGCGGGAATATTGATGCGACAGGATTGGTTCACGACAAACGAGATTCATAAATGGAGGTCCGTGGCCCAAACATATTGGGAAAAATTGGTATTTGTCTATTCATTAGTTTTTCGAAAGCATTTTCCCTCAAGGTTTAATGCTGCTTCAGAAGCTTACGTTCAATCTTGATTCAACCCAATATAAAACATAGAACAACTGCACACCAAGACACCAATGCAACACCAGCTACGTTATTTCACATGAACATTTGTCACCGACGTCACAATCTAAGGCGCAAGGGACTGCCCCGCGCAATGAAAGGATCACAACATTCACAAGACACAGGAACATTTAACTTTTGACGATCAGACCAGTTTCGACGAGAGTTTTGGCCTCAAATCAGAGCGTGACTACGTTCGGTGTATTATCGTGAACACTTTTGGTGTATTAACCACCATCAACTGAACGTAATGTGCCTTTGTACCCTGCTTCACTGAATTTGTAAAAAAGCAACGGAAATCATTAAACACCTTTTCAAAAACCTAACTGCGTTGGTGGTTTAAGTTCGAGTCCTGTGTGTGACATGGGCAAGTTGTAAAAGGCACGATTTCAAGCAAATTAAATCATTTACAACTCATCAGTTATGGATTTATCGGTGATCATTAAACACATGTTTGTTATGCAGTCGAACGACGAGCAGAGTGACTTTTCTATGACGAGTTGAAGGCCATGACCTCTTGTTCATTAAATGGCCCGATAATACTGCAACACATTTGCGAGTGCAAGAGAACCAGAAGTTTATTCCAAATGTGACGCAACTATACTTTTCCTGTGGACCACTCAGGCGTTCACCCGTGACCGACATGAAGTACTAGAGTTTAAAACTGAGGGAAAGTTTGTGTACTTTTTCAGCGCTACCACTTATCTAGAACCAAAAATAAAGACGACTGAGGAAATTCAATTTTCCTAACCATAAATTAAACAATTTTCGGTGAAATCAATTTTCGTTTGTTCTTGTACGACTAAAGTCAGATCATATATTTGCATCTCCAAATACAATTTGCTTCAGCAATATCTTTTTCTTAGAAAAAATTCGTGTACCTCGAATTCCTTCTTGCAATCGTCCAGGAAAGTTTTTTCGCTTGATTATTTCTTGACTCAATTAAATGCTAAACCTTGATTATAAAATTAATCTTGCTCAGATTCCTAACCAGCCTAGACAGCATACATTGCTAACAATCAAACAAACAGAGTGTTAACAATGTCTGATAATGCGTTTATGTCTTTGTGCTGCAAGATTGCACTACTTTTATGACGTCACAAAATCTCGATCACGCCTTGGGAAAAGTCTGTATGTCTTTAAGATATTTCCTGTATGCAAAATTTGGCACACTACAAAAATGAGAGAAAAGGGCGCAAGTCACAATTAACAACATTTTTAGAAGTAAGGACTATAATACTTTCCAAGACGTAGTACTTCAAAATCAGGGCAAATCTTAGAAATAAGGGCGGTATAGTAACATATTACACGTTTACGAGCATAAAATCTCTGGAAGAGAAAGCATTCTACAAGTGTTTGTGTCCAATCCTGGCCCAATCTTTCACCAAAAAATTGCCAAGTGCATTGACCCAGTTTCAAGCTGTTCGCCGATTCCAAGCTAATGCTACGCCTGGTGAGTAAAATCAGAAAACTCCAGAAATTGAAACTTGTGGTTTATGGTGGAGATGAGATTGTCACGTGCGAAACTACTCGGCATGCATCGGAAAGGCTCGGCATGTATCGGAAAGGCTCGGCATGTATCGAAAAAACAGTGCCGCCAACATGACAGCTGTGAGGCATCTTCGCAAAGCTGCTTTCATTCAAATCACTTCCTTGTTGCGAAATGTGTAACATCACTATGACGTGCGCTTTAAATGGCCAGTTGTGCTTTTTTTAAAAGTAAAGCATTGTTACGTTTTTTTAAATGTCTCGCGGGGAGATGGGGAGTGAACGCCGTTCTGTTTAGTGAGGAACGTTTTGTTTGAAAATATGTGAAAAGCTGCTTCACTTTATTGGGGGTATTTGTCATTGGTGTCTGCTAGGTGGCGTACGTGCTGGTCCTCGACAATGACAGAATATTCTGTGCAATTTTGTGACGTACTTTTCATGTGGAAATTTTTTCGGTCAAGTGTCTTTTCATCAAAATACCAATAAACGAAATGGCATAGTTAGTATTGTGGAAAACATGCCCGTTGAAGAACAAAGCAATGCGCTCGCGATCAACAACATCTCGTGCAGACCACGACATGTTTCCGGAAGTACGTTCTTGTTGGGTTTGTTCGCTTCCGGAAGTTCGCTGCGTCGGAGATTTTGTTAAAATCCGGTTTAAAACGAAAAAACTTATTTCAGTAAAATAGGAGTGGGTCTGGTGACGATGATGACGGACAAGTCCGGGCAGCACAGAAATCCGAGGTTGGTCAAAACCGCAGAAAAGCGAATGCGACGCAACTAAACACTGGTGAACTATCGATAAACCTACNAACACATCCAGCTGTCGNGTTTGCACACAACTATGAAGTGCATACCGTACCCTGTAGCAAGCGATGCCAACTCCAAGCCACGAGACGCAGGTAGGTGAGTGTTTGCAGGCCAGNAGGAAGGTCCGCTTTGCGTCGNTGAACTTTAGAGAAAGAAGGTAACGAAGTATTTGTCATGTTCAAATAATATCATGTTCTAACACAAGCATTCNCGAGTCTTGCAGGGCTTTGTTGCAAGCAGTGAAGCAGAACACCTTCAGGTTCCACATAAGATGCATGACTAGCCAACCGTGACATGTAAAACAGCTTCAACCAGAAGCCACTTCTCACTAAAAATGAATGAAAATGCTTTTCTGTTCCTTTTTTTGCATAAATGGTGAAGAACGTTATCAACAAATTACTAGAAAACTTCCTCAAAATCTTCCACCAAACGGAGAAAGTTGGCAGTTTTTGAAAAATACGTTTATCTCATCTCCAATGCCACAGAACTTGGAGCGTGAAAACTGCCGGGTGTATGACGAAGTTGTTACGTATTGGAAAATGCGATTTGGCAAATGACGTGACAGAAATTTTATGCGAATTTTTGCATAAAAATCGCATAGCAATAAAAAATCGCACAATGTTTTTGCATTGAAAGATGCGATTTTTCAAGCGGGAAATGTGATTTTTAATTGGCTGAAAGCCGCTGTTCTCGAACCACTCTGTTCCGGTCTTCTGACGGACGGTATCGCTGTAGTCGCAGTTTTGAAAAAAAAGCAAGATGTTTTTAGAAACTTCACTAATAAACTTCGGATTTTCACTGAAGGTGAAAATAAACAGATTCCGCCAAAATTATCAACTGCACAGCAGGTTTCTGCGTCGGACGAAGTTTTTGTTCACCAAAAGCTATACCAGGAATTCGCTGTTAAAACATTTTCAAGCCAACAATGTTTTCGAAGTCCTTACCGATGTCGACGGTGACAGTTTAGCGCAGTGGTTCTTAACCGGGGGGCGTCAAAATTTTCTAGGGGGGTGCGAGCCCTTACGCGTCCTACAACATGGTAAGTTTGATCAATACATTTGCCAACGAATACACTTGATTTTACAGTTTATTCAAAGTCAGGAGGGCTTGAAACAAAAGACAGTTACTTAAGGGAGGCGTGGTGGAAAAAAGGTTAAGAAGCCCTGGTTTCGTGGGTGCTGTTAGTGAAGGTGAAAGTAAATCCACTTCACACCAAACTGACCTGCTCCTCTCGCAGGTAAATCGACGCAAGCCTCAGGTAAACCGCGTGAGTTTCGGACGCATCGGCGACAAATGCCAGGGTCCGCTCGTAGCAATCTCTCGCCGTCAGGTAATCGCCATCGACGTAATGCAAATGGCCGAGCATTGACCAGGCATCGGGAAGCTGCAAAAAAATAACGGTTTCGTGATTGATCTCTTCGAATGCCCCCCCCTCCCCCCCGCTTGAGTACTTGCAGTTTGCGTCATTATTTCCTGGACCGAGGTTCAACAGCGAAGATTTTGTGTGTTGTGCAAAGGTTCCTGCCAAACGACAAAGCTAGGAAAGGCTTTGCAACCACCCATTGTCAAATATTAAGAAACGCCGATCGCGGAATCGATCATTTCCGCCTGGACTTTGAGTCTGACTCATGAAACTTTTTAGTATTTTCACCGATGCTGAACTAGTAACACCACCACAGACGTCCTCAGCCACAGCTTGAGTTAACATCGTGGCCGGGTCGAGGTGGGGGTGAGTGATGGAGCACGAGCGACGAGAAAAGCAACTTACATACACTAGTTCGCGTATTATGACGTAACAAGTACACGCGATTCTCGGCATTTCTTTTTTTTCTCAAGAACAAACCGCAATCAGGGATTGGGTGAGTTCATTTTGTTGGGTTTAACACAAAAGAAAAATATAAAAAGCACAAGTCATCCTGCAACATGAAGGCTGTTAGTAGGTACACATCCAAGCCGGTGACGTCAAGTTGGGGAGTGCTTGGAGTTGTAACACTTGAAGATAAGGCTCGAGAATGTACACTGTTACGCACTGCCAAGATATCAGAAGCAACATCAGAATGAAGAGCAAGGAAAAACGATTAACTTGTATATTTGATACTTGGAAGCTCTGCTTGTTTCTCGAGCATCAGTATCAACCTGTGTCTTCCTTTCTATTAACTGCAGCGATTCTTGTCTACCCATATCTTCAACTTAAGCACTGTCTGTGCACACTGCACC
>JGI24158J21664_10007704_pt1 | contig 14319 bp, 6 predicted proteins | sample Ectturendosymbi3_FD_21664 | JGI IMG/M metagenome (IMG submission 21664) | reverse complement strand
ACCAGTGTACCGTATGTTATCAATAAATGTTTTGTTACAGCCACATGTCTTCAACAGCAGTTTTTACTTTCTATCTTTAGTCAGAGCTAAGAAAAAAGGATAAAAATTTATACCAATTTTCATTCAAAAATTAAGGGTGCGCGTTATATACGAGTGCGTGTTATATTCGAATAAATACGGTAGCTATCTCTGCGCAGAGATAACTATCAGAGATAACTATATCTGCGCACATTTAACTATCTCTGCCTGCATTTAGCTATCTCTGCGCAGAGATAGCTATCTCTGTGCGCATTTAGCTATCTCTGCACAGAGATAGCTATCTCTGCGCGCATTTAGCTATATATGCGCATCTCTGCGCAGAGATAGCTATCTCTGCACGCATTTAGCTATCTCTGTGCGCAGAATGCCAAACCGAGCAGTCCTTTCGATGCACTTTTTCTATGACAGCGTTATTCTCTTTACAAAACGGTGCTCATCTCCAAGCGAGCACTTCGCTTTCAACGCACTCTTTTTGTGAGAGCATTGTGTTTGTGCACCTGAAGGCGCTGAGAGGTGGTGAGCTGCGCCTGGTGAGAACAGTTGGAATGGTCAGAATTGACAAGATCCTCTTTGAAACTTTAAGCATAAAATGGCACTAAAACTGCCGCAAGTTTACTGTAGCCCATCGTCTGCACAAACCAATGTTATTATCAAACCAGTATAATTTAGACCTGAAACCACCTAGCTTTATATGATGCTAGGGAATTCATGCCTTGCAGTAGCCTAGCCTTTGTCTGGATTACTGAAACAGAACACCAAGTTTTTCTTCAGACAGGTCACCATGTTTTCTTCCGACACGCTTCAGCGCTATATATGCATGCAACTTTAGCTATATATGTGCAGAGTTACCTAAATGCACGCAGAGATAGCTATCTCTGCACAGAGATAGCTAAATGTGTGCAGAGATAGCTACCTCTGCGCAGAGATAGCCAAATGCGCCCAGAGATAGCTAAATGCGCGTAGAGATAGCTATCTCTGGGCAGAGATAGCTAAATGCGCGTAGAGATAGCTATCTCTGGGCAGAGATAGCTAAATATGCACATAAATAGCAGTTTTTGTGCTAAATCTGTCAGATATAATATTTTTGCGAACAGCGTCCCATGGACGCTGCCTTCGATTACCATTTGCGTGATTTTATTTGCAATGATTAAGTGCAGCCAGCCATAGCTTATGATTTGCTGAAACACTGGGTGTTACTACGTGCTTTACAATTAAACCGTAGGACACTATTTATGTCAAAATTAATTTTGATGTTGAGGGTATTTTTCAGAAGCCTACTTGACATTTGATCTCAAGCACGAATTTGGACTTGACTTTTGAAACATGTTTCAATTCTGACGCAATTCACAACTGTAGGACTACTCAAAAATGATATTCTACGGTGTTTCTAATTTCAGACTACAAAAACATCAAGTCCAGCATGTGCTTAAGGCGCATCTGGAATACAGCCCATACGCTTTCTACCATTCAACTGAAAAGCCCAAAATTTACTTTGCATTGCAAATCCGAACAACCCACATGCAATATCACCTCACGGATAATTTTCAACCTCCTGTAGTGCTAAAGCCAGTACACATTAACAATCACCACCTACCAATGAGATACAAAGAGACTAGAGTATAGCCAACTGATACGAGAAAAATATCTTGCACAACAGACCCTGGTCTAAAACAATGCCTATCAATTTATTCAAATATCTGAAGCGATTGAAAATCTTCTTTTTCTACCCATAAATAAGTCCCCCGCATGATCACAAAGAGGTTGCGGTAGTCACTGGTGTATTTTTCCCAGTGATTAGTCATCCCCAGTCGCGCTTACGTGTACAGATGCTCACGCCTTCTCAACGAACTCTTTTCTCTGCTTCCGGTAATCTAGAAAACGTGGCCAGCTTCGTGCAAAGGAAACGTGAAATAATATTTTTTATTGCTTCGGCATGACGCAATATTCAGATTGTAACGCTGACCTCAAACTCTGCCATTTTCCGAAAACATTGCGATTTTCTGATGCGCGAGGGCGCAGCAAAACACCGTTCTCAAGTATGTAACACAAACTGGCAAAAGTGACACGATGTCTTAGCTGTTAAAATGTTCTAGAAGAATCTCTTTTTTTTCTTGTGTTGAGAAGTGAAATTCTTTTCGAAGAAGGCAGCATGCAGCTCGTTGTGAAGTAACCATAGCTTAGACGTTGGCAAATTTCGTCGTTGCAAAAGTTTTCCAGGTGCATTATTTCAGCGAAAATATGCTGGTTAAAAGCAATTGGCAACAAATGCTTTTATAAATATACATAATTTTTCATCATCTGAGACCTCCAAATATCGGGATATGGCATTTTTTGGAAATAGTGCAATAGAAAGCTCCCGTGGACAACACATGCAATAATTTGAATGTTCGCTGCTCAACCAACAAACGACTCAATCCTTACGCCGCATGCGGTTGAAGTTCACACTGGATTTCCTGATATTAACGGTGGCCTAAAACAGCTAAAGATGATGTGACAAGAGAAAACAAAGTATAGCCTTGCCTTGAACATTAAGTTTTTATGGATTCAAGTTTTTAAACGGAGTATGCGATTTGCTGCGTATTTTATACAGTGAATTAATGTTCACCAGCCTTTGCACGTCCACAGACACTTGAAACAAATAACCTGCGCGTGCTATACTGGTGGAGGCACGAAAACCGAAACGCTGCTGTCTGGAAAGTGAACGCCTTTTTTGTTTTCGCTAATATAAGGTCTTAAATGGCAAAGAAACCGGTACAAATCGTCAGTTTCTCTCATCAGTATAACACTAGGTGTTTTTGCTGAAAGATCGCTTTTTGTTGCAATAAGAGATAAAACTCGAGTTTAGAGTTAGCGTATACCTTTAGTTACCCACTGAAGGAAGAAAGTATGTGCAGAACAGCTCTCAATTTTTCTACTTAGCTCTGCTCTGGGAAGTTTCAGCGTCACTGTGCAATTTCACTCCAATATATTTTTAGGCTTCGATTGTGAATGTCGACAGTTTGTTTTTATATCATGAAGAACATTTTTCCATTACAAATCAAAATTTTAATTGTGGTGCTTTAATGTTCGACATGCAGTGTGGCTATAAAATGAGATATATTCCTATGGATAGGATGACCATAATTTTGGTGTTACAAACCAGGGCATTTCGCAAGTTTGTCAAACTTTGACATGGCGCTCGCACCAACTTTGAGTGTATTCCACATTACAAAAAGGTAGAGCTGTTTGTGACTCCAGTTCTAACAAGTGTTTACTATATATGTAACCTGATATCCAAATTACGTGAAAACAAAAACAAGTGTAGTCGCTTTTCTTATGAACGGAAATTTTTCCACACGGTTGCTTCCGACAGAATGTTCATGTTTCAATCCGCAGCAGCCAACATCCCTGATTCCAGACTTTCTTCGATTGTTTTCAACCTGTCCGATTTTTAGGGACCAGCAAGAAATTGCCCGGGACACAACCCAAAAAAATACGGTGTGTGGTCGACGGTCGTCCTGCGTGTGGGCGCAGCGCTTGTTTTGGCGATGAATACAAGGAAAATATGTCTGTTTCATTCCCGAATAACGGATGTACTCAATTGTGGTAACTTTCCAATATGATTATCCCTTTGCATTGCCCTGTGAAGGCGCTTGCAATTGGCGACTTGGCTGTTGGACTGCGTGTGCACCGAGATCATAGGCTTCTTTTAATTTTTTTGGCACCCCTCTGTATGCATCAATGACAAATTCTAAATTTTACAGAATATCTTTCGTATCAGTGTTATAGCTGACCTGCTCATCACAGTTGCACTCATCGCATAATCATGATTGGGTGCTTCCCCACAATAAAAAGCTAAAATGCAAGACGTTCTTTTCTAACAGTGGTTCCCGTTCTTTTCTAACAGTAGTCTCGGGTATACCCTGCAAACATATCCTAAATAGACGAAAGACTTCCGTTGTCGAATGCTGATATATATTGCATGGTGTTTATCTGACTATGTTTTCTGCATTTTACCGCGTACTGCATCGATGCGAACTGCTGCTGTGCGGATTCCGCAACATCATGGTTTTGTCACAACTATGCACGCAAACAGGTCAATTGTCTACCAAAATTTTTAATCATTTATGTTTTAGGTTTACGAAAACATCGTTTTCTATGTTCGATGTTAATTTTCTCTGTATAAAATGTTTGGCTGTCTTTTGAGCCAATATGTCACTTTCAGCGCGCTCACTTGAAACTTTATACTAATTTAACGCGTCTTTTGTCTCGACCAGTATCTCCTCTAAACAGGTTTTTGAACACTTTTCCGCAATTTTTCAAAGAATTTGCACCAAGCTTTGGCCACAATCGTGCTTGTCAAACCGAAGTGAATGTGGAAACATAATTTTAGCCCGATATGCAAGCTTTCTGGAATGAAACCTGTCATGCTGCAATTAATTCATTTGTTCCAATTTCATCTCACTCTGAAATATTTTGCTCAGCAATTCTTGATTTTGGCAAAAAGCCGCAATTTTCGAGGTTTGTGGAGGGCAACCAGGCAGCCAGTGGCACAGCCCCGGGTGCATGGGCTTTTTATTTTTTAGCCACAGGTGAAATGAGATTTTGTGTCGATTGTTTGCAAAAAGACACGGGTGTAGTGAATGCATAGCTTATTAGGCGATGAACGACTATGTTTGCGTGAACGACCAAAAAGAATGCAGCGTAGAAAATTTCAACATAAGAGAATTTCTCCTACCCTCTTCCGCCCACTTCTCTTTAACTTTCAAGAGCAAAGCCGGGATTGGTTAAAAATGTTGGGCCTTGACCAAGCGATTTTTGCTTCCAAGTGGCTTGGGGAGTGGGCCATCTAGCAGAAATTGTGAAGTAACCTTCAACTCCAACCTGCAAATTGTCACCGTTGTACAGTTTTTTTTAAGGAAAATGTTAGGTACCCAGTATGAACCTGTAGGGACCCGACTTTCTCTGATTCTAGGGACCTGATGATAATTTTCTCTGAATCTAGGGACCCGATTTTCAATTTTAGGGACCGAATCGGGTCCCTAAAACGCCTTAAAAAAACCCTGCCGTTGTTTGAAACTTTCCTTTCTTGAGTGTTTCAGCTTGCTGGCATAATTATTTAACCTACTTTGATCCGCTGACCTGAGACATCAAATCACAGAAAATCCTCTCGGTTGTCCAGCCGCGAGCACCTCATCAATTTGCTGTTTGGCTTCAGTTACCGCTTTTGGGTATAAATGGGACAACCAAACATGACATGGTTTCGAACGGTGACTGTTCATCTTCTGGGTGATTTAGTCTGATACACATTGGTTGCTGTGATTGCACTGATTCATGTCACTCGTTAACTTCGTCTTTTAAAATTCATGAAAAACCTTTTAATCTTAAGTAATGATTGTTTACGCCACATATAACGTTGAATTCGTAGCAGCAATTGAAGAGTGAACCTAGTCGAGCGGGGAATCTCTGTTGCTGTTATGCCGAGGGTCGTAGGTTCGACTCTTTAGTTCTAGTAACCTAGAGAGAGTCTGGTTGGTTGGCTCAGGGCGACGCAGTATTGTGGCTGCATCATACTGTCATGTAATATATCGAATATCGTCTTGTAGTTCACGATCGCAACTTCAACAGCTGCTTTTTCTAAACTGACGAAAAAGTGTATATCGTTGTGTTATTGCGACTTGATGTTTTTATTAGGCAAATAGTAGCAGCATCGTGTTTTTTTGTGCTTTGAAGTTTGAACTCCGCCATGGTCAAGCATTGCGGGACTGCGATACTTTCTATTTTCTCACGACTGAAAGCACTGTGTGGCTCGGGTATCCGATCATTTAAATCTGAGCCTAATGTGCCGGACGTTTCATATTTTTTATTCAGCAAAGATCAAACTACGCATAACCGTGAGTGCTGCATCCAAAGAAAATCGCTTGTTTTCTATTGTAGTTGCCAAGCACGTACTGACGTGCTATTTTCGTTTATTTTCTTGCTGATTTTCAGCAGTTCAAAGACGAAAAAGCATAATGTTCCAAGTGCTTGATTAAATTACACGCAGTTCAGGAACAACAGATAACTTCGCAATGCGTGTGTTTGCACACAATGCGCTGAAGATCCAACAATATGTCCAAATACGGTATGCACGCAAAAATACTTTGCACACCTCCAGTCACTTCGTTATGGGAAAAAAGTGTTTAAAACAATTTTTCCTCCCCGGAATTTTCGGCTGTTTGCGACCATTGTTGCAACGGGCCTTATTTGAACTCACGAAATGAACGCATTCTAGAATTTTTTTCTAGCTAGGATTTTCTTCAAGTCGACTCTGAACAGGGTGTCGTACGCTGGTCGCATTTCGCGATATTTACCGACTTTCAGGTCCTACACCAGTAACTGGTGTTTGATACGCTGCTTTTTTTCTTTTTCAAAGAATGCACAGTACACTCTCATTTTCGCTCTGGACTGCCCTCATGTTCAAATTGAGCGAAAATTTTTACCGTGCAAGGCGCAACGTTGATAAACCCTTTTCAACCACCAGTCTTAACCAGAACCTCAAGCCTATTGGCCACCCAGCGCAGTTAATATACGTGCTAAAAATTTTTCCATTCTTAACCCATGCGCGTCGTCGCCCCGTTTATGGGGTCTTTTTAGAAAGAATAATAAGCCCTGTACCAATTTTTCGGGATTGTGAATGTGCGCGGTGTGCTTTGGTGCATTCACACTGGTTGCTGCAGTTTTTTGGCAGTTGTGCAGTTTTGTTAGTTTGCTTATCTTGTTAGGCAACTTGTTTTGCTTTCGTTCACGCCTTATACCAGGGGTCTAAAACATGCGGCCGCGAAGGCGTTTTTTTGTGTCCCGTGATGCTTTTTCGGAAATTTCAAATAATTACCGTTTACGTTAATTAGTTTATTGACCGATGTTTAAAAGTGTTTGGCTAGCGAGTGACTAAATTCCTTTCAAAACGAACGTAGAGACGGCTAGAAATAATTTGCCTGAAACTCATGATACCTTTCGCAGGAAATAAGATGTAAAAGCTATTTCTAGTAAGATTCCGGTACTGCCATTGTTGTGTCAGCGTCATAATGCGGCACTCGGGTTGCTTCATGAGTCCTCATTTGGCCCTAAGAGCAGTTTGAATTTGAGACCCCTGTCTTATACGATTTCGCAATGCCCATATTATCTTTTCAAGTTTTGCAGTAGCCTTGGGATGCATTTCAGCTTTGCTAGTGATAAGTGAGGCACCGAACTATAGGCGATGGAGCAAAAACAATTTTTTGCTTGTTTTGTTTCTTTTGTGAATGGATTTGTTTATTTCGTTGATGGGTTTCGTTTATGGTGCTAACTTTTGCTTTACGCAATTGTCAGCTACAGCTGTTTTCAGTGCAATCTGATAGGTCACGAAGTACAGTTCTGCAGCCACCCCAATTGCTGTTCAGCGCTAGTTTGGAAATTACAGCCAAGATGTCTTCCTTACTTCATTTGTCATTCTGTGTGCCAGATGCCCAGGTGCACAATCACACCTGCCGATCGGGTTTTGGTTTTGTAATTGTGACAAGTACGTCTGCAAGTGCACAAAAAATGTCCGCTGCATTGCTTTCTTATCGCTTTAAAAAACAATCAAGGAAACAAGGAGACACGAATGAACTTTAGAAATCGCGGCTAAACGAAAGGATCCTAAAATACGTTTGCAAATTTTGCGCTAAATACTTTTTCGAAGTCTTGCAAGACTCTTTGAAAGGCTGTTATGATTAAACCCTACTTCAGAGTTCCTGGGAACCGAAAGCGGCTTTGAAAGGTGAAACAGGAAATTTTCGGCTTCTCCATACAAATACATTTTTGCGGGGAAAGTTGGCGAGCGGCACATTCCTGAGAACAAACTATTTTTGGTTATTGTATGAGCATGACGACACAAAAAATACTTGACAGCTACAATACCACCTGTCTACTGCATTTCTTTGGTTCGTACACTTTTGCCCACAAGCGTATTATGCCTTTTTAGGGGTTGTTCAGTTTCAACGTTGAAGTTTGGTTGCAGTTGTCTGCGCTTTTATCTTTACTTGGAGAAAACTGCGTTCCCTCCACGGCGCTTATACCCAGATAATGGTTTTGTTCCTTTATCAACACAGAGATAAGCAACGATAGGAGCATTGCAAAGCACTGTAAACTTAAAACTCCGGTCGCTGAGAAACGATTAAAAATGCCTCTTCCGACGCTTGCCAGCATGCAACCCAAGCCTGTCTGCACAGCTGTGAGCCAAGCGCTGACGAAAATTGCATCGAGCGGGAACGTTGCTTCAGACGTGATCCGATGCAAAACTACGACTGCTATGAACATAAAAGCACCATACAGTCCATTAAAAACATACAAGCCAATAAGATTTGAGAGCTTGAAACTTATTAATAAACCTACTGTACTGACAAGAGTGCAAAAGATTGAGATTGAGGCAACGCGCGAGTGACGTTTAAACCTATCCACTACCCTACCCCCCACCAGCGAACCGACAAAATAGCCAATCATCAACGTCACCATGATGTAACCACCAATTGTGTCAGCCTGCGACAAAGACAAGCTTGGCTTCATTACAGACACGATCTGCGACATCATCGTGTATTCCACCAGAGCTGTTCGTAACACAAAGCCGTAGATAAGCATTGCGGCGATGCAAGTCGTATTCTTGCTCAAATGCAGTGTAGTGGCAAGGAAGTCCGAAAAACGTGGTTGGGCATCCACTGAAGAATTTCGTTGATGCGCCATCGCTGTTCTCGAAGGCGGTGTCGGAGGCTTGTCTTGCATAAAGATAATCAGCAAGACCAGCACAACTGCTGATAAGATCAAAGCTGGCAAATACAGTTTTAAAAAACTTGTAACATCGACGTGCTGCCTCGTGGATTCGTCATGTTCCAATACGTCGTCGAAACCGAGTGTATCATTTCCGTTCAGCGCAGTTCTGTTTTTTCCGTGATGCCTGACCGGCCTGTTGAAGGTACTTTCCTGCAACGTTTTCGGAACATCTGACGACTGCTTATGAAGCACAAACGGAGACAGAATAAACCCCAAAATTCCCCCAATGCCAATTCCAGTTGTACCGACACCAATGGCTGTACCGACTTCACTGTCGGGAAACCAGTGAACGGCAAAGCTCGGACGCATAGTGTACAACGCTCCAGCACTAAAACCATTTATCAGCTGACCAATAACAACCAACGAAAATGCTTTTGAGCTTACTGGAGCAAGAACGATACACGTGTTGCTGAACACTAAGCCCGCTGCCGAAAATATCGTCATCTTTTTCAAAGGCATGATTTTCATGTAACTTAAGCAGGCCAAGACGGGTGCTGCGACGCACATTCCAAGAGGGCATGCCAGTGACGCCCAGTCGACCTGCCAGTAATTGACTTTGAAATAATTCACGTACACATCGCTTACTTGACCCAATGACGCAAACGAGAAGGACGATATTATTTGCATCAAGGCAAACAAAAGCAGCAGTGTCCATCGTTTCTTGTACAGTTTAAATTCATGTGCTGGTCTTTTGTGGTTGCGACAGACAGACATTATACGCATACTTTTCCTGAAAACAAAAATATTTTGTGGCTAGGGTAAAACAAAAAATTTTTGAATGAAACTGCTATAAGTACTTAATTTCCTGTTTATCGTTTCAGTGTGAAAATGGCACAATGTAAAAATTGTATAATGTTCTAGAACTCCTTGTAATTTTTGCGCATTAGTTTTCAAAATGTCTTATTTGCTTTTAGAACTGCCAATAGCTACTCTTGGTTCACTCTCAAATTATTTGTATGAAAAGTCAATACAGGCCATCACTAAAATTTTTAGCGTTTTGTTGGCGCTTACCGTCAAACATTTTAACACTTTTTCGATATGCTGATAAGACTACAGGTGCGCAGACCCGTTGATAAGAGAAGTGGTGAGCCAGCTGTGATTTTGTGGCCAAAGCGTGTGTGTGTATGTGGCAGAACCTCGACGAGAAAGGACAATCGCTATGAAAAATGTTCAAAGCGACCACGAACAATGTTAAGAGCCACTGAGTTTCCCTGTCATCAGTGGACCGCACTTCGCATTCCCCCAGAGAGTCCCAACGAAAGACGTGGCTAATGTGATGGTCCAGGCTCAACTGCAAAGGCTGCCACAGGCCCGTAGCCAGGTTTTAAAGTTATGGGGGTCAAAATACATTTTGACGGGGGCAAGAGTTTTGTTTTTTATTATATGTTTAAAAAAGTTGGGGTCACAAAAACATTCGCGGGGGGCACTGCACCCGAATGCCTCCCGTGGCTACGGACCTGGGCTGCCAGATTGGGAAAATACTTCCCGCCTGCCTATCGGTTCCTCATATCTGGATTGATTGCCTCGCATGACTGAAGAGCTCAATCTGCCCCTTCAAAGAGACTATTTGATCCACAGCTAGAGCCCCGTCAAGCGTCACAGCTCCGAGCAAGAGCGGGATGGAACTGATGATAGCTAAAGGATATCTCAGTTTCACGTAAACTGCAGAATTTCCGAATTACGGTCCCATCGCCGGTTGCAGTTTACCGTTAGGCCAAAGACTCTTTTTGGTGGCACTGTATTTCGGGAAAATGTCGGATTCTTTCAATCAAGTGTCAGCCATCACGAAATGCCGTAAATGTCCAAGAAACATAATTGTCAAGAACTGTGAAATCACGTATCGCTAATGCAAAAGTTCGCATGTTTATAATTTCAGGCCACTGTTTTGAAATTGAAGCAGGCTGTAACGGTGTTTGCGAATCAACTTTAGCAAGCCCAAAAGCAATGCTCATTTTCATTACCCTCGCATTCGGAAATTCCTTGGAATGTCTCAAGTAGTCAGCGGCGCCCATATCCGCTTGCTTACGCCGTCCGTGTGGCAAAAATACCACTTTTCAAGTCTTCGGTATTACGCGACGGGGAGTCGAATCCATTCTGCCAGCTTTAGTTGCACATGCTCAATCCAAACGGCTAAGTGGTATAGTAGGCCAAACGGAAGATTTGAAGAACGGTGTTTGCTGCCTGTGCCGACTCNTGTTCGGCAGTGGCGTNACTGACGGAGAGGCAGAGGGGCGAATCACCACCCCTGACAAGCTAAATGTAAAACCGGGCACCCNTATAGCTTGTATTTCAGTTTTATTATTCTTTTGGTTTTCAGTAGGTTGCTGTCTTTTGCGTTTTTCGGAGTATTTTCCGGTGATTTAGTGCTGTCTTTTGCGTTTTTCGGAGTATTTTCCGGTGATGGCTTTAGTATAGCCATCCACATCCGGATTCACCATCATTTCTCAATTTTTTTAAATGTTGGCTAGTGGCCCACTACAATGACCAGTGGGCCGCTTTCATCTAAGTGTTTTCCCACCCAGGCCCGTAGCCATATTTTAAGATTCGGGGAGGGGGAAAAATACATTTTTAGGGGGAAAGACTTCTGTCTTTGTTATATGTTTAAAACAAATTTTTTGGACGCAACAAAATTTGGGGGTGCACTGCCCCCTAGTGCCCCCCATGGCTACGGGCCTCTTCCCACCCTGGATCGAACCTCTAGTTACGCCACTGGTGCTCGGCCGTAATGGATGGGTGCAAGGGAAAGGTTTACGCGGTGCTGGCATTGACTTGCCACCGACACAGCATGCCTTGCGAAAGTACAAATAAGCGGAGACGGCCGCCGCTCATCACTCGTGACATTCCTAAGGGACTACGAAGTAAGCGTATAAAACGAAACTGAAAATGTATCGGCGTAAAATCGTTTATTACGTCATATTAGTTTGCAAGGTTGAATTCCCCAAGGTGAAAGTTAATACTGTAAGCCCAGTGCTGTAGTGCTGAGACAACTTCCATCCATCACCACACAGAAGAAAACCGCGTGTTGCGCCATCCGTGTCTGGATCACTGCAGGCATTGCTCTGGAGTTACTCTTTCATCTCTGTTGTTACTTGTGGCTCCGTGGGAAACAGTTATGCAAAAATTTAGACTTTTCACCAGAAGGAAAAAATTGTACAATGGTATCTAATGCATTGATCATGCTTCCATGAAGTTCTTGCTTGATGCTGCTGTACTTATTTTTCAGTAATCACAGATATTAAGGGTTATGCAGGAATGGTGTTTGACATATGATAAATCTACGCCTGGCTTGTNAAAGACATTTAGCATTTTTTGTTGAGGTTCCACCTTCAAACTTTCTTGAGTTACTGACTTTCTAAGTGGATCATGACAATAGCTGTTGATNTCAACTTCACGAGGGTGTTGATTTTTTAAAAACTGGTTGCATGCGTTCGAGACACGGAGATTTTTTGCAAACTGACACGGAAGACTTGAACATCTGTTGCTGTCATTGTCAGCAACGTTTCTCTTTTAAACTTTCGTGCAGCTGTGTCTCCTTTTATCAAAACTACAACGCAGTTTTTCATGTTTGCGTAAATACTCTGCCGCTAATTCAAATGTTTTTTCTACCTGTCTATCGTCCGACAGGAACAACAAAAGCGTGAAGGTGATCTTCGGCGCTAATGCTTTTAGTTTAAAAAACAGACCAGACTCTCGTTCAGGGGTCTCCAAACGTTTTTATCAGAAGGCCACTTGACGTATTACACAACAGTTCGAGGGCCGGGCATCTTACGTAATGTGATTGTTTCGGGATATGTTACATTTTGCCAAACCAACAACTCTTTCGTAAATATATTATTTTTTAATTATTGACAAAATGTCTTTGCGGCCGGATGAAATAGCTTCGCCGACCGGATTTGGCCCGCGAGCAGTAGTTTGGAGACCCTGCTATAGTTAATAGCTTGTAGTATACTTTAACTGTAATTAAAAAGATTTGAGATTATATACTGCTACGTAATTATTCGCTGAATGATTACCATCTGATTAGTCTGACTTAATATATGCGTTTAAAATTGTTACGCTTTCTTGCAATGAAAAACATTTGTTGCCCTCGCACTTGCGACAACTCCTTAGTAGCTTCCAAACAATCCATAGACCGCTTTCTTGTTGCCCGCGTGACTGCTAGGCATATATACGCGGTCATGCTCCTGCAGCTGCATACTAATGTGACTTGAACGCAACAACTCGGCTTTTTGGTGGACTTTGATTGAGCAGAACTTGAACAAGCAGCTTGATTAAAAATTAACTTGCAATTGCAGTCAGCTTTGAATGTCTAACTTTCTAAACACCACTTATTAATGGCATGAGCAAGTCTTCTACTCCGTGGCTTTATGGTTGTAAATCGTAGCATACTTGTAATTTTTTATCACTACGACAGAGAAGTAAAGCACGCTGTGACAATAGGCTCGGAAAACGTTGGTAAGTTTTTGTGCGATCTTTATCTAAAGCTTGTTGTGCTTTTTCAATCAGCATATCACTGAAAAAACGAGCAATTCGTTTTCCTTTCGAGATCCTACAACGTGGCTGCCCTGTTAGTAGACGAGGCCTCTCGGCTTCGTCACTAGTTTTTCTGAAATTCGATCCTCACTGAAATCTCCGCTTTACAGTCTAAAACCAACATAACATCGGAGTTGATTTCGTGGAAGCCAAAATTGAATGCATCTCTTCTTCATTCTTTAAGGTCAATCTCATACCTAACGACGCGGTATGGCTTGGCACTTGGCTCTCAACCGAAATTAGGTACAACGAGAATTAGAATTTAGACTTTTTTGAAAGCTGTCACTGTTATGTTGATATAACATATAACAAAATGCAAATAATGTTTGATGCGACTCAGTGGACCGTATTTTTCCGAATACCTTGTGTAGCTTATGATGTTTAAAAAGCAACAAGCAAGGTTTTTGTCATTAGCTTCCCGTAAGGCTAGTGGCCGTTCGCGAGTCAACGATTTTTATCTGCGGAAGTTACGTCACGTGCGAAAGTTCATCGCTAGGAAGCGTTCGTTTAATGGCAAAGTAAGCGTGATATTTTTCTGCATTGTATTTTATGAAGTTTTTTCGTAGTCAACATTTGACTGGTTTCAGCCACAGGCGTAGTCAAGGGGGCCATATCTCCCAAATTTATAGCATATTTTATCGTCTTGTGCTTTGAGAGGCGGTGTCCCAAACAAAGTACTATTGCTCGCTTAAAGTCAAAATATTTGTTCACTCCAAAAATTTTAGGCTGGCTAAGCTACTGCTTTCAACAATACCCTGCATGGTGGACGCAACTTTCATTAATACCCCGAGATTATTCTGCCAGCATAGCGTCTGCAATTCATGCACCCGTTTGTGATGGTTGTTTCCCTCCAGTTAGAGCAGTCATATAAAGTGTTTCCAAATGTTGTTCCAGCTTTCCAGTACATCACTAAATAAAAAGTTACCGCTGCGTTAAACAAAT
>JGI24158J21664_10007703_pt1 | contig 14320 bp, 11 predicted proteins | sample Ectturendosymbi3_FD_21664 | JGI IMG/M metagenome (IMG submission 21664) | reverse complement strand
TCCTCATTGGCAAAATGTCTACGCGGGCCGGATGAAATGGCTTCGCGGGCCGGATTTGGCCCGCGGGCCGTAGTTTGGTGACCCCTGCTCTAGATCAGTGGTAAACAATCACTGTTCTGAGAGACTCAGCAGTCTTTCAGTAAAATCTCTAATATTTTGTCTAACATACTTCGTAGGCTACTACCATAGAAGATAACCTGTGAATTGACTTGGGTAAATATTTCTTTAGCGTGTCTCTGCAACAAATTAGTAAGTTTGGATTTGTCACCCTTCATCGAAAAGGTTGAGGACGACTGCCATAGATTCTTCGGCCATTTATCGATACCTTTGGAGCACATTTCATCTTCAATTGTTTTTTCACATTCGCTACAATTTAACTGTTGCTGCATCATGCCTTCCACTTCACTAGTAGGCCTAGTAAGCATTTCTGTGTTTCTAGCTTCAACTAGTTTCTTGCTACAGCAGCATCATCTCGAGTTTAAACATCGAAATACGCTACCAAATTGCGTGCTTTGCATAGTGTGAGTTGCCCTCTCTTTTCTTTTTCTTCGTTTGCTTTTCGTTTTTTATTTCCAGTTACACATGACGTCCCAAATCTCTGGCCCTATTAGTGCCCATTGCTATCTGCAACTACAACGGAAAATTTCAATCAAGCTACTGTTTTATGTAAATACCTCAAAAACGTACGTAAGTATGCTATGTAAACATGGTAATGAGTGATTACGAAATCGGCATCAAATCTAATGTTGTAACATCAAAAGTGGCATCTCTTTGAAGAGAAGGTGGCGCAACTTATACATGTAGAACACGTCATTGTGACGTAATATAATGGAAAATAATGCCATTCATTGCAGTACAATCAAGAAATATTTGGAAATTGCTGCAATCTGGCCTCGTTCTTGGCATGTTCCCATACTTTCGCAAATGACTGTAAAAATTTAATTAGCAATCCACAGTAATCTCAAGAAAAAAATTCAATAAAAACATTCGCTGAATTGCTTATGGCAACGTGAGCAAATACTGACATCTTACATTGAAAATATTAGACATATATAATAGTAAAGAAAAGCTTAACACCGAAGACCGCGGGGCCCGTAGCAATTGCTGCTGTTGCGCCACTGGTCTCAACCGGCGTGCTTACAGTGTCTTAACAAAAGTTCCAGCTTTCACAATACGGTCAATTAATTTATAAATTTTAGCGCCCTTTCAACTTTGCCGTTAAGCTATATTAATGGAAAGGTGCAAACGCAAGGTACTGTAAATTCAGTTGACCTGTGGTTTTTGCTCCTTGTCGGTAGTTCGATTTATTTGCGAAACTTCTAGCTGGTCTAAGCTCAGTTTGTCGATAGTCTTTCTACCACCTAAGCAAATCGGTTGCAATAACTTCATACAATATCGAGATTGTGCTTGTATAACGTGCTGCATTAATCCTTAAATTGAGAATTTTTAGAAAATCACCACAGTACTTTGCAAATAGAATCATTCGAACGAATCAACGCTAATGAAAAGCGACTTCCTTTTTGTAGCTTGTGCACCCATCAAGCAGCAGATGTCATAATTGGACACTGAAGCTTCATTTAGTCGCTTGGTGGAATAACATTCGGTAAGCGAGCCTAATGCCTCTTCCTTATCTCAGTTTGAAAACGTATTTCCTAATTTGCGTTTGTGCATTTATTTCTCGAAACGTTAGCTATTTTTAGAGCATTTTTTCCTGATCTTCGTTTGACGGATTGCCTGAATGTGCAAGCAAGCTCTAAACGAACAAAATGTATATTCGAAAGAGGGCCTTGATGTAGACTTACCATACTGTAAAGTGCATTTTCAAAACACGTCATGCTGTCAGCTAATTTCTATTTAAAAATTTTTCAATCTAAATTTTTTACTTGTGTTTGACAGCGCAAACCAAGACTATTTAAGCGTGTGGCGTATTGGATGTATCAAGCGCTAATGAAATAATAATATTCGTGCGTGGTCATCAGTGTTAGGATATTACAACTTCTTGTCAGTAGATTGATAAACACAGACCAAATTCAGCTCAACTGCACAATTTAAGAGCACAGTTCATCATTACAAAAACTCTAAAATGTAGCAAANCATGTTGGCAACTTGCATGTACGTTGAAGACAAATGAAAAATATTTTTGGCTACATACTTTTACATACTTAAACCTTACTACTTTGGTTACAAATCTTAGCGGTTATTTAGTAACTAATATTTCTATTTTAAGTATTACTTCAGTCCCACTTACAGTTCCATTTAAATTTATGATGTTTAGATAGGTGTCAAAGCGTTTGTGCGACGCAGCATTATCATAACTACATTTACGTTTACTGCTGCCACTTTTTATCTCAAGGCGGTTGTGAATGAAAATGTTCGTACGAGACCTTGATCTAAAGGCAAACACTGACACAAAGCAGTACCCTAAGCCGAAGTTTTTCAGTCTAAGTCGGGGGTCTCCAACCTTTTTTGTCAGAGGGCCACATAAGCTATTACACAACAGTTCGAGGGTCGGACATCTTACGTAATGTGATTTTTTCGGATATGTAAAATTCTACCATATAAACAAATATTTCGTAAACAAGCTACGTTATTTTTTCATTATTGATAAAATGTCTTCGCGGCCGGATGGAAATGGCTTCGCGGGGGGATTTGTCCGGCGGGCCGTAGTTTGAAGATCCTGATCTAAGCCAAAGCAGTAATCTAAGCCAACGTTTTTAAGCCAAAGGATGAGTCGCATAGGATATGCTGATGTGCAGATTTACTGGAAACTGATAACTCTCCACTAATTTCCTTCGTCAAACCGGTCGTTTCTAACGGAGAAACGTGTCGTCACAGGCATTAAAACCAAAATAATTTTCTTTTTGGGCGTTTCGGCGATTTAATTCTCCAGAAAAGTCAAAACGTATGATGTTTGTTTGTTATTTTTCACACGCGCTTACATCGTTTTCCAAGCACGATACAATCGTTTGGAAACATTGTGAATAACGTGTTGCTAAACGGTAAACAGCATTTGCCCCAACCACGTCTGTCAATAACGAAATAAAAGTTAGAAGATTTCGAGCTCAATTACGCACTTTTTCATTTCTTTCGTGATAACTGAGAAGCATTCTATTTGTGGGTAATTTATGCAGCAAAAAGCGTACTAAACCTTCTGCCGTGTGCCATCAACCACTTCACAGTACATTCAGACTCATTGGCAACCAGATAGTCTCAAACTACTATTGCTGGTATACAGGGGCGTAACGAAGAGGAGGCAAGGGAGTCACAATTCCCCGGGCGCCGAATCACAATGGTGGCGCCGAATCACTACGGAGGGCGCCGAATCACTGCGGGTACGCCGAAAAGTCCCAAGAATGTCACAAGTACTTTCTTCAATACAATAAATTTGCTTTCGAAAGAGCTCAGGTTCGAACACAGGGGCGCCAAACTTGCTTCTTGCCCCGGGAGCCATCTAACCTCGTTACGCCCCTGCTGGTATATACTGGGCATTTTTCTTCATAACCAATGCAATGGTGTAGTGGGATTGGGAGAAAGGATGCTTCGGTGCCCCACGCCAAAATCCCGAAACACAATTTGTATTGCGGCTTCATTACACATTCATTTCCATCAGAAACGATTGACGTTTCTGGAGATAATGTTTTTGAATATTTACACCCAAGATAGTTTTGCCTTTAGCACCATGACCACAGTGAGAAGTCTTGCTCTCCAAAAAGTTTGACGAGTGTCCTGATCGTGACCATGATGATCAAGATTTTTTCAAGGCACGAAGGAATAGTTATGTATGCCTGTATTCGGAGAATTACTATTCCCTTTTTGATTGCTACTTGCACTTTTCATGAAAAATTGAAAATAGCTGCAAGGAAACGATTCACCCGCGGTGCTGACATAGACACGCCATCAATGCAACAGTCACTACCAAAATAACGGCATGGCTTCCGGTGCAGGCATGCGGAGAACCACTCATGACATTAACGAAGGGAGAGCAAAAAGCTATAGAAACGTAACAGCGCTTGCACTTTTCAACTTTCAGCACAAAACCGCACGGTAGTCTAACGAAATTACATCGCTTCGCTAACGAAAGACAGCATGTTCGGAAATCCACCACCTGCCGTTATTAAGTTTTAGCATAAATATATAAATGGAGTTGTTCTTGTTAAATAGAATTGCCTGAAATGCATTGGAACTTGACATCTGATGAATGAACGGGTTCATAAAACCAGGTTTGAAAGATAATATCACAATGTTAAAATAATCCTTGGCAAATGATTTGTGTTATATTCAAACATCATCCTCCAAAACATTGGACCGCGTTTAATGAAATAAGCAGCAATACGTATCTCAAAAGTTGGTAATCAAACAGCATTGGAAACCTTGTGCAGAGAACAGCTTGATGTTCCAAACATCTTCGCAAATAGCTCACTGTAAAGTAAAAGGCTTCCCGTGTCAATCATTGGAATATCAACCATGGTAAAAATAACACCTTGACTTCCTCTTCTACAATTTATGCTCACTTACAAATTGTCAAGTTTGCTGTTTAAGGTGGTTCTGAAAAATGACATCGACTCGACAAAGTCACCTTAAATCTAATGCTTATTCGTGGGAGGCAATCCAAGTAAAAAATAACCGGAACAACATTGCACAAACAGAACAGCTTTTTCGCTTTTCTCGCGTTTCTCTCTGATAAGCTTCTTTCTTGTGCAAACCAAGGATTGTAGAAAAAAGTTGGTTCTCAGACAAACAGAGCTCTTTAGCCTGGTAATGTCTTTTATATGTTTTATATACTGATGTTTTGCGTACCTATTTAAGCAGGCTTCCTCGGAACAACGTTTTAAAAACTACGTGTACATGAACAGTTGGTTGAAACGTCGGCAAACAAACAAAATAAAAGGTTTTACTAAAATAGAAACTAAAAATATTGGCTGTCCCGTTAAGAAAGGTGATAGCGCAAACTATAGTCTCTCCTTTTCAGGTGCAATGATCGTTGCATATCTGTACTTGCAGCAGACCCAATCCAAGGTTTCTCATACACAAATGTGCCCTCAGCAACGCCTTCCCATGATGCCCGCTGCTTTCGCAAAAGTTGCTATGCAAATGGGGTAACTTGTTTGTACAACGGTGTAAGCAGGGCAGTTACTACCACCAAATTCGCAAATTTAACCGGCTCTTTTGCGTATCGGTCGTCACGCGAGTGACCAAGAACCGCATTTGAGTTTTGGATAGAGGGGCACGTCCAAAACATTCGCCGAGTCTACCATCAGGACAGTCTTTTAATCTTCCAAAGTCTTCTGAAATCTCCTTCACCATAACAAACAATCTCAGTGAAACTTTACATCATTTGACACACCATCTTGTATCGGGAACAACAAACAACGTACAAATCATTCAGATTTACTCGTGCCATTGGTAACTTCGTGGAAAAAACATACGTGCAAATTAATTCCTCAGTTACTGGAATATTCTTTCGTATTAAATTCAAAAAAAGAATCTGTTTGGGACGTTGGTCTGAAAATAACGTAAATATATCTGAAAAACCAATTCTAACTAAAATATACCTGACGTATTACGGTAGTGTATATACAGCATATTAACAAAAACTTTCAATGAAGGGAATGTCTAAGCATATTCAAATTTGACGTTGAATTTCACGGTACATCAAAGTGTTGTTGCTTTTTACTTCAAATGCTTAATCATAGTTATAGCTTTGTTTAATCCTAGTTTTACGTCAGACTTCTTCTGAAAACGCATCTGGCGTTATCATTATCGTACATTACAGTAATTCCACCTTGGAGAGGTCGCTTGCAGACGAAACGTCTTTCTCTGATTAGGTAGCGTACTGGCGAAAAAAGATGATGAACAAAGTCGGATGTTCAGTGCTCAGCTGAGTTAAAAAGTTACTAAAAGAACAAAGCGTTTTCACCCGCCTTGAACAAAACATTTTGATTACAATCACACCCTTTCAGTCACAGATTAAATTGATTTTCCACATACCCGCCTAAATATCCAATTGCCCAACTGGGGTGCGTGTGCCCCATGTTGGGAATCACTGCTGCAGATTGTTCGTTTACATGTTACCGCAAGTGGATGTAACGTTTTTTGGAAGCAGTCGCAAAGGTGTCTTGTTAAGATGGTTCAGGCACGACTGTGCAGCTTACCGTTTCACCATTAAGAATATTAAAATTATCGAAATAAGTTCTATTGTCAGCAGGCCCACAACCGGGGTAGGCGCAACCGGTCAATGGCCTCCCCGAAATTTTCAAAAACATGTTTAGGTGTTAGATACAACGACAAGTTACAAGCATTTTGCCCCACCCTCAAAAAACACCTGGTTACGACCCTGATTGTCAGGTAATAGAATTCCGTATCGGCAAGCATCTCCCCAACCCTGTTTGTTTGTTTGTTGAGCGACCACGCAAAGATCGATTTTTTCTCTTTTGTTTAGTTTTTAACTGTGGTCAGCCACCTATATATACTGCCTACCATGCACACTTGGTGTATGCGTGTGTGTGAGATGTAGGCAGGGTTTGTGATTTCGTGTGAGGTGTTTGTGCGGCAACAAGAAAAAATGCTGTGAGGCTGATTACCGCAGTCTCGGGTCTGCGGGGTCAAGACTGGACTGGTAGATATCAGTAGTTTGGCTATTTGAAAAGTAGCTCTTGGGTGAAAAACGGGCCTAGAGAATACAATAAAGGTTTCGCAATGGGACATGTGCTTATTTTTTGAAAGTTAAATAATTGAGCACGTTCTTTTGAGTAGATGTTGGCAGGCTGCATAAACGTACATGTTTCTAATCGTAGTTTAAGAGAGGGAAGCGTAATACCTTCTGTAGATTCTTTTTGGTGGTAAGCTGTGTGGCTATTAGCTTATTGCCTGTTCAAACTTCAACTAAATGCACCATCAAACGTTTGCTTATTCTAAACGTGGATCGAACAAGCTTTGCCTGAGCGTGCGCGCTGCAGTATTGCAAAGTTGCCACTTTGCAAATCGTGTATTTGACTGATAATTTTCTCGCTATTATTGATTGAGTGTCAATCACAAATGTATTCGGACTGTTTTTATATTTTTAATTATAAGCCGTGATAAAACTGTAGATTTGTTTGAAAAAATATGAACAAACTCGACACAAAAGTAATGTTCATATGAAAGTATGTTGTGTGTACGTCCGGGGTGGATCCAACCAGTAATGTCAGTGGATGCGATTTCAGTAATATTTGGTAGTCAAGTCTCATAACAACTTCCCAACTGTAAGAGAAATGAAATACACTTCACAACACTGCTGTGACAAAACGATGGACGACAAAATGGCCTTATATAGCGAATTCTGCTTTCCGATATGTAAAAAATCATGGTGAAATAAGTTACTTTCGTAGGTTGTAGGTGGTGCGATCGCCCCAATCGCCCCTTCTGGATCCACCCCTGGTGTACCTAGTACATTATCAACTATGGGCGCAAAAACAATTTCAAGGCGCCAATAATTTTTAGTTGATAGGTCAAACAAGTGTACGGTGATTTTGCACACCTCAAGATANTTTCCACTNATTGTGGCTGTGACCTGAATCTTCTTTAATAACCTTCATAAAGCAAGTTTCATTGCTTTACATAACGATTGTCAGCTTGAGCCAGTGGTGTAAGAATCAGGGGTGCAGGCGGTGTAAGCGCACCCCCAAATGTTTTGATATGTCGAAAATCTGGGCAAAATCTCTGAAAATCCGTGCAAAATCTGTGACAATATGGGCAAAATCAATGAAAATGTTCACAAAATCACTGAAAATATGAGCAAAAATGGCGCCAAACGTTGTTTGATATGAAAAAACGGCACCCAACACTTGCAGAATTTCATGAGGACGTTTTTTAGGGTCATTCCTAAAAGGTCTTCGCGTTTTTGGTTTATGGCAAGCGATTTGCAAAAGGTATGACAAATCCATATCTTGTATAAGTACAAAACGTTTTCTGTTACCTGAAAAACCCTGGAGAATCACCTTTAACAAATGCCAAGCAGATCACGAAATGGCCGTTTCACAAGAAGGATGCAATCTTGCAAGAGAAACCACGTATTTTAAAGAACTGAGCGAGAAAACTGGATCTGCACCAGATCAAGGTCTAATACAAAATTTATTTCATGAAAAAATCACAGTTTGTTCGTTTGTTTTGTTGCGAAAGCGACCTCAAAAATCTTTGCTATCAAGAACGCCAGTTTGAGGAAACCTTTCAGCGCAATAACCGCTTTCACAGTCGTAAGCACTGCCCGTCAAGTATTAACAAAAGTGTTTGGTATTTGAAATAAACCGAAAGGGATTTTAAGGAAGAACTGATTGTTTTTTTCAACAGCGCGTTTAACGAGCATCAATTTTCTATCAATTAGTATCTGTGTATTTGTGTAAACAGTTAGCCCGCTTGGTTAAGATGTGAGGTTTAAAATAAATTTGTTGAACAGCTTTTAAGTTTTTGTCACTTACTGCTTTAATTCATACTTGGATGACTTTGCCTATATACGCCTTTCCAAATCATGNTTTTAACGTATTTTTGTTTGCAAGACACGAAAACTTGTATAGGAAATGCTGCGGTTATATTTCAAAACACTGATATTTAATGATATGTTTTTAAATTTTCAAACAGAAAAGCTGTTCTGTTGGCGAACTGGGTTTTCAAAAGAATTTTTCAAAGCAGTGACTTTGGTAGTTGATGCATTTCATCACGCCGTACATAATATTTATCTCAATTTTGTTAATAAGTACTGGTTTTACTTCCAACAAGTTTTTTCTTAATCACACCGCGCTTCCGATTTTCGAAATTGATATTTAAAAAAAAAATTCAAAAATACATGCTAAAATTAACACTAGGTTTACCAACATATTTCTACCCCGCCATTTATCGAGATGTCGAAAACGGCACCAAAACATTTACTGCCGCGTAAAAGGCAAACAATACCGTATTTACTAAATTTTGCAAATATCTATCCACACAAGCTATGTTTTTTATATTATTGCAGTGGCACAAAATACATTGCTTTGCAATACTCCAAATGATCGAACATATATGACTATCTCTGACAGCTGATCAACTAGTAGAATATAGCCAGCGAGATGCTGTGAGACAGGAGCAACTATTTCCATATCTGTAATGTAAATAGCTGCTAATTGTGAAAATAGTCTTAGTACAGTAATGTGAATAACAAAGATACCATCAACATGAAGCAGGTTTACTGAAATTTGGAAACAAAACTGCAAACATTTTTTCCTGTTTTCCAAACCAAAGTGCTAAAAATATTGGGGATTGAGCACCCTTTGCATTTTACGGAAGTTTTTTTTTAAATGCCAGCAGAACATGTGCCACATGTTGGTTTCTTGCAAGTGACGCACATTCACCTTGTTGCATCTTGCTCAATGACATTTTTTATGCTTTCGATGGAGATCTCAGTTGATGGAAGAGGGATTGGCCGTAACATCTTCAAGTGAATCTTTTCCACGCGCACTTCGTGCACCTGTGGAAGAATATATTTCCGTGCGCTCAATATTTTGCCAGTCGACTTTTGAACCAACTCTTTTACTTGATGCCGTATTTATCTGGTTTCTTTGGAAAACGTGACTTTAGATGCATCAACTGCTTATGCACTGTCAAGGAAAAATTCCATCTATTTTTTCACTGATACATGGATGCTAATGTCTGGAAAACAGCACGTATTGCTATGAATCGGCCTGCTGCTTGCCCCGAAAACTCAAATATTTCAGGATAGCAGTAAATCTAATATGGGACATGTTTTCTGAAAACATTGGAATACCCTAAGTTCTATTGTAAAGGAAAAGAAATAGGTGAGTCCTCTGAAATACTGGAGAGCAATAAACGACTCTAGCTCACACACACTCAGGTCAAACTCATCATTTCCTTCTCTGCAAGCTTCTTCGTTGGTGCATTTGACAACTAAATGAAGAAATACTTCTGGCGTGAAATNCTTCCATGCATTGCAANTACTGTAGTAGGCTACCTATATTTTTAGAGATTCTTGCAGGTACAGCGGTGGTAGAATTAAAACTGTTGTGTCCTGACGTTCTTCCTACCAATGATGATCTGTTATAAACAATAGAGCTTGCAGCCTAGACACCATGAGATATTCCTGTACATGCATCACCTTATAATAAATATCACGGCCAAAGCAAACGATACAACTGACATGCATCACCTTCTTCATTACTGATGTCCGCTTCGCCTGAACTACTGCTCAGCTGGTGTGGACTGACCAATAGCAGGTACGACTTCATCTTCACCTGATCCATGTTTCTGTTTCTCTTCATATGATATGTCATCATCCCTACACCAGTCATGGTCCACATCACCAAGAAGCTTCGCTGTCATTCGAATGTGTGACATGGAGGAAAAACCACCAAACACGTTCAGCAATAGGAAATAACCTCATTAAACGCACTGTGTAAGCGACCACTATCTGCGTCACTGCTCAACGGTATCTCCAANATATGCAGTAAAACCTGGCACACAACACTGAAGTCCAAATGAAACAGCGTGTTTGCCACGAGATTGCAAACATCTCAATCGACACATGAAATAATGGACTTATTTAGGTGTGAAAAAAGCACCACGAGAAACAGATATTTAGTTTTGGCTATCTCCGAGCATTAGGTGTCAAAAACGACACCTTGGGAAACGGCGAGGTGCACAAATTAAAGTGATCAAATAACTCTCACAAAAATGAAACCGAATGGCACCTACTATACCTTTCAAAAGGTTTTTAGGAAAAGAATCTCAAACTCACACGATGTGCAGATTATGGAAAAACTGACTTTAAAAATCACTTTGTGTTGAAAACGACACCTTGGTAAATTTAGTGTTAATAAGCTCTCAAAATTTAAATTATCAACACTCGCATGACCAGATCACCTTCTACGTTTTCCACTTTAGCCACCATCAGTAGCCCACTCGAAAGAAACTTGCTCAAATAGCCTATGAGTCTCCAAACGTTTTGGTCAGAGAGCCACATAAGCTACTTGAATGTGATGATATTATTGAAAGGTATTATTTTTCTCCAACTGTCAAAACCATGTCTTATGCAACAACTCTAACATAAGCTTACACTGGGATGTTCACAAAGTCAAATGCACTGAAGCCAATGCAGGCTACATAAATTGTCATATTTACACATACTTCAAAACAAAAGCCGTCGTTACACATGAAGCAAAGCGTTGGATCTAGTGCAAGTGTAGATCGCTGCTCGCTTTCCGCAACCAAATCATCTGAAATCAACGCAAAACAACGAGAAAAGCCTTTGCTACTGTCGCTGCTGTAACAATGTTGCCACAAAGTTCTTTGCAAACATCACTAGATTCGTAAAAAAAAATCACTCGATCTGAAAAAAAACAAGATTTTAAATTTCTGCGTTAAACTCAAGTGTTTTGCATGTAATCATATCGCAACGCACTTTATCTGCCCAAACACCTTTACAGGATTTGCAAGTTTGTTAAAATAGAGCATGTTGAAGCCTGAAAATCTTGTACCAACAATCTTAAGGCTTCTTTCAAAAGCTGAAGACGACAATACTCAGGAGCAGTTTAGACCAATCAGCTTAACTTTTAATCAACTATTTCTGTCGAACTGTTCTTGCAAAGCAACAAAAAAGGTCATAGGCAACACTGCAGCAACAAATAGGCCTAACACAGAAGTGGAAACAATAAGAAACTCAGATTAAAAAAAGTGTTTGGTATGTACTAGGTGCAAATCTTCAAACAACGATTCACGTACTTCATTGTCAAGGTACAGGAAAAGCTGAAACGCTGAAACACAACCGGTCTTCTTCAAACATCTACTTTGCAAAAAATTGCTACATTGCTGTCAAAACTTACTACATCAGTCTGAAAATCACTAGATCTAATGAAAAACCACGAGGCGTGACATCAGTGGGATGCACATTTATACAGTCCAACACCGCAACTCATATTGTTTAGCGTCAACTGCATTTATACAGTCCAACACCGCATTTCATATTGTTCAGCGTCAACTCTCATTACAACACTGTTTCTGCATATCATATGCGCATCTCACAACATACAAACATGTATGTGCGTTCGCATGGCCACGTCACTGTTTTGATCAAAGAAGAAAGAACACCAAGTTTTCATTACAGGAAGTAGGAACACTGTCTTCTTTGCAAATTCTGCTCTGCAAACAACAGCCACACGGTATCCACCAGGAGCCTTTTTCGTTATTGCTGCTAAACTAAAACTGACGCCACGACTAACTAATGAAAGGAAACTGGTTACTAGATAGCCTCTGCGCAATTGGTCCCAGACTGGATTTGCTGGCCTGGTGAATTTAAATCTGTATTTGGTCAGCAGCAATCAGTAACCAACTCGGATCATTGTTCGTTTCTCTGTTTCTAATTTCTAACTTCATTCAATGAAGGTAACCCCAGCTTCAGTGGCATTCCTGGCTCGTCGTCATTTCTTGAGACCAACTTCTGTAGCTATCCCATTGTCTCACTTTATGTGGATCACGTTTCCTCGCTGTCACCTTTGCGGGGACTTGTCTACATTCAACATCATTACAGCTGCAGCACCGCAAGGTGAGATGGCTGAACTTTTGTCTGTATGGAGCATGTTGACCGCCGCTCCTGCTGGATTCATTCGATGTTTTATAGACAGCCCGATATATCGTTTTTGCACGGAAATACTGCATTTTCGATTTGTCGTGTATATGTTTTACTTTAATTTGTCACCGACAGAAGCGCCTTTTTGTGTTTTGTTAGAGTGTGTTTGTTTCTTTGTTCTCTCTACTCACTCTGCTGCTGCCCTTAACTGCACCAATTCTGGCCAGTATCGAGAGCTTTTTTGGTAATACCCAGCCTAATTTCGACGGAAGAGTTATTTTCGCATCGATACTTTGTCGCAGCATGCACACCACATCCGTTTTCGTCGTTCCGCGTTAGCAACATTGTTTCAACAAACGGTCATCCGTTGCAGCCAAGCCGCATGCGTTCTGGTCTCGTTCATCAGCCCACCCCAGTGGTCTTCCCGCTACCAAGGCATTGTTCTCACCCAGCAACTCTGAGCCCACCATGTCACTCTCAGAAAGTATCAACAACATATTTCCAACCAGCAGTGCGTCCAGCGTCGGTTTTAAGCCGATTTGACCGATTTCGTCCAATCGGGCCCCGTGCCAAAGGGGGCCCGGCGCTACGCCTACCAACTGCGCACACTTACATTTTCTATCGAAGCTGCTTGTTTATAGTGCGGCGTGGGGCCCAGTTCTTAAGATTTTTTGAGAGACCAAACTGGTTCTCAAATTTTTTCCAACGGTTTCTCAAAATACAGTATAAAATCGCTGTACTATCACCATCCAAGTACACCAAAACCTTGCTTTACAATCATCTTGGTTTTCAGATAAAACAGATGCGGCCTCTCAAAGCGTCTTTGCAGTCAGCAAGGTCAAACCTTATAAAACCCTGGAGCGGTCCACAGTATTTTGTAAGCGTGGGATCCGTTTCCAACGAAAATCCAAGTGAACTGCGCGGTTTTTAACGCCCTCATCAAAATGCTATAGTAAAAATGGTCATTGTTCTCAGTTGTGTGTAGCCCAATTTTTTCACTACCACCTTGTTAAGGCAGTGAGAACTAAGTTTTGAAGCTGTTTTCTGCTTCATTTATGAAAGTGTTTCCTATTTGGCAGGTCAGGTTTCAATAGTTGCTGCAAAATATTGTTCGATAGTTGTGACTGTTTCAATAGTCACTATTACTTGTCTTCGCAAGGTAACGTTTGGTTCGTAATTGCAAATTTGTGCTGGCTGGTTAGTCTTTCAACAGCGTTGTTCATTTTTACTCTCGTGAAAATTTGATAAGGCAACCTGAGATTGGCGAAAACGTTTGATATAAACCTAGTTTTAATTATGAATGACTATTTCAGGTGTGCAAAAAATAACGTTTTTTAAAAAATTACTAACATTTTAGCCATTTGCAAAGTAAAAAAAGTGACAATTTTGTTCACGTGAAGTAAGGCTCATGATATTCTTGTGGTGAAAATAACATCATGAAATAAACAAGGATTATGGCATCAATCTTACACAGATCGGTGTCGTATTTTCTGAGATACAGCTTAATAAATTTAAACTTGCAAAAAATCGAAAAAGGTGGAAACTCTTGTGTAAATTTGAAGCTATACTACAGCACTTGCCCGTTTTGAAAAATGAAAAAGTAAGTTTAAACTTATTGGGAGATCTAAAATTACTTCGTATACAGGGTGTCTCAAAATAAATGAAACCCATAAAATTGCTGATAAATATGTTGATTTTAACCCTATTTTTTGTATTTTTCAGATTTGATAG
>JGI24158J21664_10007702_pt1 | contig 14321 bp, 10 predicted proteins | sample Ectturendosymbi3_FD_21664 | JGI IMG/M metagenome (IMG submission 21664) | reverse complement strand
CAAATGCTGAAGTTAGTGCTTGTCGGATGTTTTTCATTTGATAATTTTGATGTAGCGATCCAGATTATGTCATCGATAAATCTGCGGAAAAGTGCTGCTTCACGTAGCGCCCCAGCAATAGGCTGTAGGATGTAATGTACAGCAATGTTTGCCAATGAGACCGAGTTGTTGTCACCGGTTACAACACCGTTTTTTTGGGTATATAACTGGTCTCCATATTGGGTGACAACATTGTTTAGGTAGATTTCGTTCAGCTTGGCAATAATTTTTTGCGCATTGGTGTTGAAGTTGGAATGCTTCTCCAGTGCACATTCAAGGGCTTTTGTTACCGTGTCTCTGCACAAGCTTGGGTAAAGTGCTTTTACATCTGCCGCAACAATGTAAAATACTTGTTTTTGTTTTCCAGTTTCTTCAGTTTTGGTTAGGCGCTCTTTCCAATTGAGCAGGTCTCCGATGTATTGACGGCTGTCTTGACAAAGTTCGTCTGGGCAGTTTTTGCAAAAGTCTGTACTAATAGGTTTCAGTATTAATTCTAGAAAAGCAGTAATTCGTGAGGTGCTGATGTTCCCAGCAGACTGTAGCAAACGCACAGGTATGTCTTTGATATCCACGTTCAGTGAATTCTCCGGGCTTAACTTATGTGTTTTGAAAAGAGGACAGGCGTAGGCGGGTGTATTGCAACAAAAAATCTTTGCCGATGCACCGTTGACTTTGCAATTGGAGTTGCTCTTGCATTTTATTCCAGATATGCGCAGAAGCAGTTCATCATTTACTGCAACCAACTTGTGTAGTTTGAACATAAGGTCTTTGCAATCTTTTCTCAGTTTTTCAAGATAAGCGTCGCATCCCTCTACCGACACATCCAATTTTCCAAACTGTTGCACTTCTCTCGTCATAATAGCATCGTAATCTTCGTAATTAAGGATTACGATTTTACCGTCCTTAACCCAACACTTTGCACTGGGAAACTTTGTTTGGTTATATTAGCAACGGTAATTTGTTTTGTCAAAGTGTTTCAGGAAAAGCTGAATTTCCCACTTACAAAAATCATCTTTGTGGCTGTGATGTATTGCAAGTGTTCTGATACATGTANTGCATCAGCGTAAAGGCGTTTCAAAAAATGGCGCCGTCGAAATTGATTTTAAAGGTGAGCTGTTATTTAACATAATCTCTAANTTCAATTATCTTATCGGTAGGTCTCGTGATTGGCTACTGCGAAAATAAGGGTTACAGGTAATGCACTAAATACAAATACCAAAGATTTATATCTACTAAAGTAGAGAACCAACATGTCTTTACCTAAGGTTTTGTTAAAAAAACGAAATTTATGAAGTTGGATCGCATATTATATGAAAAATTTCTAAATGTCCTTTTCACAAAAAGTGTAAATTTCGCAATACTGTGAAAAAGCTGTTACGTTACAGCAAAAAAGTAAGAACTGCATTCACAGAACAGTGGTGCTGTAGTATATTTGAATGTTTACCATTTTCGGATGCTGATCTCACCGAATCTCTTTGATATGTTTCCTTAGATACGTTTTCATAGACACCGGACTCATGTTTCCTTTGACTCACTGAAAAGAGATAAAAATTTCATTGAGTCATTCAAAAATACAAAAAAATAGTTTTGATGCTGTTCCCATCCATTTTTAATAAAAAATCAGTTCTATCTGAAGACCGGAAATCCATTACGTTAACGTTGATATGACATGAATCAACCCAAGCGGGTTGAAAGAGAGATTCCAACCAAACATTATTTACGAAAAGGCTTAAATGTGAAAATAATTGTTATTGACATCGACATCATTAGTTTACGAAAAATACTGTAGCTTTGCTTCTGTGTTGATTCGAAAGCGAATTTTTGCTATTCTGCTGAATTGCGTGACATTTCACCTTCGCTTTGCGATGTTTCCATTGCCACATCTTTTGTTCTTAATGGGAAGCCATGATTATTTGCAGACATTGTTAAACGTCAGTAATTTTTCTGTATATCACAATCAAATTTATTCAGTAAAAGACTGGAAGAGAAATTAAAATTTTTATAATTTGAATTTCTCTTTGGTTGTCTTGAACAAAATGAATTGCATTGGACGCCAATTTTCGACACATTCATAATCATGTTACTGAAGAGACTTTCCTCGGTTTCATGCTGCCCTTTAAAACGTGCATTCAATTACTAACTGCATGAGTAAATATTTGCGATTTGCAAAACGTATTTGCTATCAGATTCAAAACGATTCTTAAAATGTTTACCACGGTTAAAAAACTTAAAAAAGGCAAATAGAAGAGAATCAGGTTAAAATATTCAGCATCACCAACAAAGCGTTCCTGAACTTAAGATACTGTTCCGCATCTGAACTACCACGGTATTTAGTGATAACGCTCACGGTGCATGTCATATGTTGTGCAATGTATACATAACACACAAGCAGTGGGATTATAGCTAGTTTGATATTTTGGTAAGACTGAGAAGGATGAACACCGGATATTTCATGATCGAGCGAGGGATGTGAACGTTGGCGAGCAGCCGTTTCCTCAAACACCCACAGTGTTGTTTCTTCTCATCAAGTCAAATAATGAAAATTAATGTAGTTATGCTGACGATAAGAATAGTTTTTGCTGTTGGCGTGGAAAGCAGTGTTGCTGATTTTATTGGAGTAGCTCTTGGTTCTATCTGCTTTTTCTCTTGCTTGGTGCTTTTCGCAGGACAAAGGCGTGCTTGCTGGCTTGGCTTCATTTCTTGAAATTCACCAAGGGGTCATACCTCCAAGAAAAATTTGTTGCCTAAAATTGAACAATAAGGTAAAAGTTCTGAGTGAAGTCAGAAGAATGAAGCTACTGCGTTTTGGCAAATCGGTGCTTGTTGAATCAATGCGAGAAACACGTTTAGAACTGACCACATTTTGTAGTGATCTATTGCATACTTCAAAAAGGAATAGATTAAAAATTGAAAGATTGTTTTTTTAACAACGTAAGAACACTGTTTAAATTATTAAAGGAAATGTGTGTACATCAATTATTGACCGTGCTTTACAGGGTTAAATATTAAGAACTTTATTTCGAAGCAGGATGCATTGTTGCTTGAAGCAAGCTAGGAAATAAGGAACTTAGAAACAAGCATGTCACTTCTTTGAACCTTGACATAGCAACAACAAAATGTTTGTGCCATTGCAAAAGCTAATTGCTCACTGCGCGCCAAGCGTTTAGACTAGTCTTCAGGTTTGCACAATAGCCATGTTGCTGAGCAAGATTAACTTACTGAGCCACATCTCTAAAGCAACCTCTAGAAATCAATTCAGTGCCTGATATATGCAGGAGAGGTGAAACTGCGGGCATGCCCAAAGATACCATAGGCGGATCCAGGATTTTTTATGGGGGGGCTAAAGGATTGGTTCATCCGGATGTGTACTGACTGCATAGCAGTGAAGACCCAACTGCTCAGGTCACTTTTTTTTAATAAACACACACGGTTTATAACTATACACATTTTGGCTAAATCGCATTCTCACCATTACCCAGGCTTACTAAAACGTTTCCGGAGCAGAAGCGGCCTTCAAAACAATTCAGAAAATATACTCATACTTATCTAACCTTAAAAAAGTAACTTGTTGAATTTCGGAAAAGTTTTATTATTAGAAAAACAAGCACAGGTCCAGGTGGAAAAACACGCGCGGGGGAGGCATAGTAGTGGCTCAAAAACTACACAAAGAAACGTGAAATGCCGCCAGTAACCTTTGTTGGCAGTCTGTACAAGATTCATGCCGTATTGCGTTCGAAAATTGCAAATGTTCATGGAATAGAAGTTCATGATGTTTGGACTCGAAAATTTGTTTATTTTCGGAACATTTTCCGAGTTTTATTGAATAACACCAGAGACGTAATGAGGGGGGGAAAGGGGGCACAATTCCCCGGGCACCGAATCACTGCTCGTAACCAAAAAGTCACAACAATGTCATAAGCACGTTTTTCGAAACAGTACATTTGCTTCCGAGAGACCTCAGGTTCGAACATGGGGGCGCCAAACTTTTTTCTTGCCCCAGGCCCCATCTAACCTCGTTACGCTCCTGCACATCACGATTGTCTAGCCAAAATGGCGAAATTTGTTTACAAAATACATCCCTATCAGTGCCAAACTATGAATCACAAACTATTTAAAACGAAATGCTCTCGATTAATACCTTGAAGGTCGAAAAAAAGGTATATTATTTCGAAAACAAGCGCAACTTTCCCTCCCCCCAAGAAAACGTTTGGGGTACGCGTAGAGACAAACATACCAAGACACTCGCAAGCAATGATTATGCAGGCACCTTGCTCTGGAAGGTGTTAATTGCATTACAAGGTCATTGAAAATGATCAGACAATATTCTTCCATGTCACAGCGGGAAACGTGAAATTTGAAGTTACTCAATGACCAAAATTTTCATACATTGAATTTCTTGTACGAAACGCGACAATATCGCGGTAACGCAATTTTATAAATACCGTGCAGTAGGTTGAAAAACAAAATATTAGAGACAGCAGAATAATGGTCGATAAAAAAGCATCTGATTTGGTGCTGAGCTGAACATTTGGTCAAAAATTGTTGCTGGCAGGCAGGGTGTATTGCTAAAAAAAGGGCCTGGAATGACGTTCCCGCACCAAATATTAAGGAAAACCGATTCGCCTATAAGGATTTCCACACTGGATCTTCTTGTTTCACTTTAGTGCTACGGTGCTATACACGAGATAACTTGTCGTTTATTCATTTATGCTGCTCCAAGGCGCTACACGTATAACTGAAATGAAAACTCTAAATCTTCAAGTAACGTTACCATAGTGCATAAAGGTGTAAGAACGCCGTTGCCACGCTCTCCCACCTCACTACATCCCTGCTGGAAGGTCTGTTGCTAATCTGTAGTCATTTTTAGCATAGCCTACAGTGAATCTAGCGCTCTTCATTTTAAGCCTACCTGACATGTAGGCGACGTTTTATGTTAGGTCTGCTATTTTGGAATTTACGCTGTCACTGAACGCTCTAACCTAGCTTGTAGTTAACTGCATTGTAAGTTCGTTGCAGCGTAGTTTCAATGCCTTCACTTGGCTACAGTAATAACATGAACTGTACTCATTCATGAAAGCTTCAGGAAAAAATAGTATGATCTGCAGCTTATTCAACTTTTGTCCACAGTCTGCTCAGTCCCGTCGCCACGGGGGTTTTGGTGAGCTTAGCCCCCGAAAAAAAGCTCCAAATCCCCAAATTGAAACATGAAACACTATAAATTAGTGGAGTTTTTGTCAATATTTTGAATGTCAAGTCCCCCGCACAAAGGCAAATCCCCCTATTGATAAGTTTTTAGCGACGGTTCCAAGTCTGCTGCTTATTCATCTTTTGTCTACAAGAAACCCAATCTTACCCAAATGAAACAAGAGTTTAAATACATACGTGCGTAGTGGCATGGCCAGCCCGAAATTTTGGGAGAGTCAGAACGTTGGATTTCAGTTGAGCAACAGAGTTTTGTTTGAGATACTGCCTCTTAAAGCACAAAATGACTAGATATTCTAAAAATTTGGAGGGGCCATGGCTCCTTGGCCCCCACTGGCTACGCCTATGTATGTGCGCGTTATATAATGTATATGTAATGTAGTACATTATGTGAACACTTACGTATTTGTATAATATTGGCACCATATTTTTTTATATAAAAACCTGTTTATTAGAAAAGTCATTTATAGTGAAATATGCACATTCGGACTGCCCAAATTCGGCAAAATAAGCCTTGCATTTAATATTTTCGTCTCTATCCCTGAGCAAGAAATGGTTTATTTAAAGGCTATACAAAAAAATTACTACAATGGACGTTTCTGTGTCGGGAACCATCGATCAAAAAACGTATCTGAAAAAATTTAGGGGGGCTTCAGCCCCCTTAGCCGCCCCTGGATCCGCCTATGGATACCCTTAGTTTGGTATTGCCCCATCAGACCTGGCTCTTTAACATCACCTATTTTTATCGTTGTGACTTAATGCCCCCTCAAATTTCTCCACACGTCACAGAGTGGGGCCCCGCAAAAATGCTTCCAATCGGGCCCCGCACTTGCTAAGGCCGGTCCTGGTCCTGGCAATAGTGTCAATTTTATTATATCTAACCAAATCCAATTTATTTGTTGTTCCTTATTGTTTCCGCTTTAATTTACAGCCGAGTTTGAATTCTGATTCAAGGCTAAATTTTCCAGTCATATTCCGATGCCCGTTACGGCCTGTTGAAGTCACGTGATCGCCCGAGACAAAACCTCGTGACGTGTTACGAAAGTGAATGTGCCGTTGTCAATTAAGCACTAGGCTAAAGGGAGCTCCCAGTAGCTTTCGTGCCGCTGGGGATGTTGTACTTAGCGCGCCAGATGTAGCAGCCACCGCGCTGCTACAGTGTGTACAGCCGTCTAGCGATCGGCGTCTGGCAGCTTTGTTGGCGGTCTAGTGGAGTAGTTCTGATTTTGGCTTTATAATTTATTTTTTCCACTTATTCTTAGCAACAGCACGAGGTTTTTCTAATATTGTTTCATTATCAACTTTCGCTTACGACTGAATATGTGTTTAACACGAAATTAGTTTCCTGGTGAAATATCACTGCTGTGATTTACTATTTTGCTAAATGATGGAGGCAAGCTTGAATCGTTGCAAAAGGATGGAAGACCAGGCCGGGGATTTCCTCAAGCAGCTGGCTGCAAAGCTAGAGCTTGTTTTGTTTACAAATTCTTGTTTGTCATTTTCTTATCAGAGTATTCGTGAAAACACGACACAGTAAGCAACAATCCTAATCAAAGAACACTTTTAAATCTTGCCGACTCCGCCTTCAACTGAAACGCCATTTTAGAAACGATTTATTGTAGTTCGGCTGTGCGGTCAGTGCGCCTGTAGCGACGCTTTTTTCTCCGGTCCCTTGAGGTGTGGTTATAGGGCAATTCTACTGCATTTCAAAAACACATTTTTTTCGTCTAAAACATTTGCGACTACCTTTGCCGAAACGTCCCGTCACCGAAAAGTCCCGTCACCAAAACGGCGTCACCGAATCTGCACTACTGTATTCATTCTAACCGGTAGGCAGGCAACGCCTACAGTCAGGCCTCCTTTGTCGGAACTCTGATTAACCGGAAGCCACACTATCCGACACAGAACTGGCAGGAACGGATTCCTCTCAATGCATTTCACCCCTTTAATTCGGAAACTTCGCTGTCCGACTCTGACACGGAAATTTAGGAAAGGATTTGTCACATCAATAGGAAAAAGAACGTTAAACCAGATTGCGCTAACTGTTATTTAGTTGTTTATTAGATCATACTGGTAGTGTGAAAGTCAATTTTCTACCCACAATGGATGTAGCAGTGGCAGAACTTGCAGGACGCAGCTAGGTCTCTTGTACAGTTCTTTTTCACGTTTAATCTCATTGTGAATGCATACTAGCTTACGTATATCGACGGGATCTGCTAACAAACAAAAAAAAAATTATGAGCGTTTCGTTTAGTCATGTCCACATGCAGTCCAGATATTTTCTTAAGTTGACAGTTCGTCTAATAAGACTACAGTTTTCTTCGGTTCCCCTTTGAGCGTCCACACAGGCGAGTTCTACTGTACATCGTCACCTTTGTTTAGTTTGTTGGTTTTTGCTCTGGAAAGAATTTCGCTCTTTGTGCATGTACTTTCGATTCCGATTATCCGGATACCTCGCTAAACCGACATTATTTGACGAAACAAAGCGGTCCGGATAAACGAGGTCTGACTGTATATGGTAAAGCTAAACCACAGCCCTTTCATTCAGATGTAGCAAAAGTGCTAAACTTTTAGCTTGCTGCTGGCTGAACGATTTACTTACAGAAAAAAATATTTGCAAAATTGTAAGCCAGTGACCTAAAAAATGCTTTATATATTAAGCTCACCACGATCTTCAAGAAGCTTTGCACGTCACTGAAAATTTTCAAAATTTTAAAGAATTTTTTGTATGTTTTCCTGCTGAAGTGACAGCATCTTGTCAGTTACGTTATCTGAAAAGTACAGGTAAATGCAACACAATCGTAATGTTTTAAGGAAGATTTTTGTGTAATGCAATAAGTGCAGTTGATTTGATTATTTCTTGAAGTTAGAGATACAGTGCTGCTGTAGTGCCATTTTGAAAAACTTGCGCTTACTTCAACACCAACGAGGACTAGTTTTTCAAGCGACCAATCGTTTCTTAAATCGATTAGTGAATTTTATTTTTCTGCATCAAACTGAAATTCATGTAACAAAATCTATTCTGCTTTACAAAATAACGCTTCGCCTTGGCTGAAATTTTCATAACAATAAACAGTTTTCTTAAAATCTATGTCATAAAAAGATTTGATTGTTGCGGAAGATGTTTTGGAATGTAAATATGATACAGGTTACTACTCTTGTATGTGCGAGTAGTTCAAAATAGTAGTATGCATATGATTCGATTTTGTGTAGGTTTCGTATTGCTGGTTTTGTTCAAATAAACTGTGCTCCTACTTTTGTTAAAGCCACTGCCTGCGACTCCTGGACTTGGGTCAGCAAATTCCCATTTCAGAACTACAGTAGCAATGCTTTACCATGCGTTGTAAGAAAAACGCTTAGATTGCAACTAGTTAAATATTGGCGCTTATGAAAATGGGAACGATAAGAATTTGCAATTAAAATTATCTGTCTGCAGTTTCACCCTATTTTTTTGCAAAGAATTCCATCTGCACATCGATGTTAATCGAAGGCAACAAGCAGGAAATGGCTCAGCGACTAATAATTACCCTTGGCTAAAACAGTGTTTTTTAAGCCGTTTTTGGGTGTCAAAATGACGCCCTAAAATTTTGCAATGACACCCTTAATTCTGCAGGTCTAGATATGTTTTTTCCTTGTATTGAAGTAAAACCATTTGAGATAAGCATGTTTTCCTGCACGTGGCTAATGGCTATTGCAACAGAGGGCTACAATGTCAATAGGCCGACACAATTTTCCGTCGCAGAAGTTGAAAGCGAAAATTGTAAGTTTGGTACAGTATCTGTGCATTGTCATGCACACCGCTTCGCTTCAGCCGCTTCCTATAGGTTACTGCCGCAGATTTGTACAGTGCGGCGTACGAAAAATGTAATTATGAAAGTGTTTTACTGTTTCACCGTTGCGATCGGCTTGCCTGGCAATGCATCAGACTACATTGAAGACAAAAGGTCGGCAGTTGCAGCGCGCATGCAAAACAAGGTGGTTGTCGAGTGAGGCAACAGTGAGAGCTATGGAGTTTGATTTTGGCTGTTCGGGCCACACGGAAGCAGTTGTCAGAAAATAAAAACGATGCAATGTGTGCTGTTTTACTGCGACTTAAAAAAACAATTTCAACATGGTGCTTTCCTTTTGTCAACATTGCCAGCTCACCTGACAGAACTCAGCAAAGTTTTTCAGACGGTATGTTTTGACTTAGCACAGGTGAAAACTTCCGTAGAATTGTGCATCAGGAAGTTATCTGATGCCGCTGCTAAATCTGAGTTAATTGCGAACTGTTTGATAATGAATTAGGGGAGTTTGGAACGCTGGATCGTTTGGCTGACTCGTCTCTGTCAAGTGGCATCGCGTTTTGGGAGGGTGCCGAAATGTTAGCAAATTGATCGTCCCCATACACAAAAAGAGAGACAGGAATAAGTGAACCAACTACCCCGGCATCTCTTTGCTAAGCCTGCCAGGAAGAGTGTATGCCAAAATGCCGCGGAAATAATTGAACCAAAGCTGGACGATGCCCAGTGCGGTTTTTGTCGCGACCGTAGCGCTAAAGAACAAAGTTCCACTCTCCAGCAAATTTTCGAGAAATCCTTGGAGCATGTCAAAGACTTATACACATGCTTTGTCGACCTCGGAAAAGTATATGGCCGGGTTCCTGATGAAACGTTTTGGGGGTGTTGTGAGAGTACGGTGTTGCCGGCCGCCTCTTGCTGGCAGTCAAGTAACTATATTCCTGTTCAGAAGATTGTGTCCCTGTCGACGGAGTTAACTCACAACCGTTCAGCATTGGTGTTGTACTCCGACAATGGTGTGTGCTGTCACCGCTCCCCTTCATAGTCTAAATCAGGGCTCCCACACTTCGGCCCGCGGGCCAAATCCGACCTGCGAAACCATTTCACCCGGCCGCAAAATGCATTTTGCCAATAATGAAGAATAATTTTACGAAAAATGTGTTGATTTGGCCGAACGTAACATATCCCGAAAAAATGGCATGACGCAAGATGTCCGGCCCTCGAACTGTTGTGCAATAGCTTATGCAGTCTCTCCCAAAATATTTGAAGAGCCCTGGCCTATATGAATAATAGACAGTCATAGACGCTTCCACAAGGGTGTTACTGTTGGGAACTGCAGGATGAACCGTTTGCTTTTTCCGGACGAAATGGTACTGCATGCGTTGACCTTCGCAACAGGGTCCTCATCGCGCAACCTAGAAGGAACGAAAATCAGCTCTAAAAAGGTTGAGGAATTTTGTCTCTTAAGACGCCCAAGGCAGTGTTTTCTGCAAGTGAGCGTGAAAGCACTGCAGCAGGTGGAGACGTTCAAGTACCTTGGGGTGGTTTTCACGAGTGACAAATGTCGGAACAAAGGGATTGATACACGGATATGTAAAGCAAACGCAGTTCTGCATGAGTTTATTGCTCCGTGGTGACAAAACGGGAGCTTTCAAAGAAAGCAAAACTTCAGTTTTTAAATCGGTCTTTATTCCGATCCTCACCTGTGGTCCTGAATCTTAAGCGACGACTGAAAGAATACTGTCAAAAGAACAAACGACAGAGATGGTATATTTGCGAAGAGTTCTCGGTGTGACACTTCGTGACAAAGAGCACAGGTCTGAAATCCGTAAAGCCCAGGATGTCAAGATACTTCTCCGAATCGAGAGATCCCAACTATATTAGATCAGCCGTGTGTCCAAAATGCCCCAGGAAACAATGGCGAACTAATACTTCGGGCTACGGTCTACACCCACTGGAAAGCGACCCGAAGTTTGTCCAAGGACCAGGTTGCGTGGCTGCATCTCCGACCATGCTTGGTACCGTCTTGATGTGGGGCGAGCAGAACTATCTGAGATTGCTGTTGATCGTGAGGTGTTTAGGGTCCTCCTAGGGCTGCTGCCCCCGAACACTCTCCCCAAAGAAAAAGCAGGCACGAAAATGAGCAAGTGAATGAATGAATGAGTGGGTAGACCTACATTGAAACTTTCTATTTATGAAATTGTCTTTAGTTTAGTTTGCTTGCCAAAAGTGAATGTCATGTTCAAATAATTAGGCATATTTGGACGGAAACTTGCGTTTTTGTGAAAATGTATTAAAAGCATCAAACACAGAAGGGAATATGGTGTTGACACCCTAAAGCTCTACCACGACACCCTTTCGAAAACCTTAAAAAAACACTGGCTAAAATACAAGGAGACTTTGTATCATAAGTGTAGAAGCAGGCAACTTTTTGGGGGTGCGAAGGATTTTTGCGCAAATTTCCGTAACCTTGCCCGAAAAAACTCCAAAGAAAACGACCTCCAAAAAAAAACTACTGCATTTCTTCTCATGCTGGCGCATTTTTGTAAATCAAAGCACACGTCAAGCATCATTTTTGCCCAAATTCATCCAAACTTGGGCAGATTTCCCCCAACTTGGCCGAAAAGAACAAAATAAAAACATGATCTCCAAAAAAAAAAAATAGCTGCAATTTGAATTTGTGTGCCATTCTTGTAAATTCAAAGCACATACAGCGATTTTTCGAACGTTTTCACAAAATTTTGGCCAAATTTCCACAGATTTTGCCGGAATTTTAAGTGATTTTGCCCGGTTTTTCACGAAATCAAAAGTTATGGGGGTGCGGTTGCACCCCCTGCATCCCCCCTCCTACACCAGTGCTTTATGTTGTTTTAAGTAAGCCACAGAATTGAAAGAATATCTCAACATGACATTCCCATTGCTGTTATAGAAAGAATGAGATGTTTCAACCAGTAGGATAAAAATCGATGTGCATTTTGCACCCTAACTAATTTTTGTACAGCGCATGCATGATGCAAACATCTACACCAGGGGTTCTGAACCTTTTCAAGCATGTGGTCCAAGTAACAAATAAACGGAGAGTCTATGGCCCACTGAATATACAACTTCTTCAATGCGGCAACTGTTGCACATGCACAGAGCAGAAATAAAAACAACTAAAAACAACATTTAATGGTGCAACGTTCCCTACAATCAGTGCGAAGGCTGAGCCTGTTTGTTGTCATAAAGCAAAGATATTCGAGGCTCAATACATGATAGTGCACAGATCAAGTCATCTTCGACATAAAGCCTGCTTGTAGATTTTGTTTTCAGGGCAACAAGAGTCCTTGTTTTCGAGGTTCAACTTACAAAACGTACTCAATTTCAATAATACAAAGCCGTGGCCTGTCAAAAATTCTTCCGTGGCCAACAGGTTGAGAAACCTGATATACAGTATACATGCACAGGCGGATTCAGGGGGGGGGCTAAGGGGGCTGAAGCCCGCCCTAAATTTTTTCCGATACGTTTTTTGATTGATGGTTCCCGACACAGAAACGTCCATTGGGGTGATGTTTTTGCATAGCCTTTAAATAAACCATTTCTTGCACAGTGATAGAGACGAAAATATTAAATCCAAAGCTTATTTTGCTGAATTTTGGCAGTTGGAATGTGTTAATTCACCATAATGAAATTTGTAATAAACAAGTTTGCATGTAAAAAATATGGTCCCAATGTTATACAAATACGTAAGTGTTAACATAAAGTACTTGCATTACATGTACGTTATATAAACCGCACGTACATAAGCGTAGCCAGTGGAGGGGGTATGGCCACTCCAAATTTTTAGAATATCTAGTCATTTTGTGCTTTAAGAGACAGTATCTCAAACAAAATCAAACATTTTGACCCACCCAAAGCTTTGGGCTGACCATGCCACTGCTCGTGTAAGTATTTAAACTCTTGTTTCATATGGGTAAGATTGGGCTTCTTGTGCACAAAAGACGAATAAGCAACAGAGTCAGAACCTTCGCTGGAAAATTTTCAGGGTAGCGATTGGAAAAACCCTAAAAGTTTATGTGGCGTTAAATTTGTACTTCCTTTTGGTTAGCTTCAACATCGTCCTTACCGGGAATTTTGTCATCTTGCTGTCTTTTGTTGCTTTCGCTGTCAAACGCCATATTGGCCTAATCCGCATCGAGCACATCATGGCGTGTTTCCACTTAAATGTTTCCAAGCGGAAGTTGAGGCATCTGCATGCATGCATAGGTTTTCTATATAGAGAAGTGATAACTCGTCGAAACCTAATTTAACATTAAAAACACTATGTCATTCTTTAAGAACGGAAAAGATTTAACGAAAGTTATGTCTCAAACCTGAAAACCAGAGTTCAATAGAAATGGAAAATTGAAGTGAGGTACTTTCATGTTTGTGTTTTCCTTGCTAACACTCAAATGAGTGAAAACAAAGTTAAGAGGCAGTAATATTCATCCAAAGTAACAGAATACCAAACGTTTAACTTCTCACGTTGTGTATCAACACTATCCAACAACATTTAACACGCAACGAATAAACTGAAACAATGTCTGATATAAAGATGTTCACCATGACTTTCAAGTTGTTCTGCATGTGACTGCAGATTTTCAAATAGCTTGAGGTTTTCTTGCATGACTTGAAGCTGAAGTGACTGTGTGCAGCCATTTCTGTTTACTGCAAAGCAAAAAAAACAGTAACAAGATATTTTAAATACAAATGTGAAGCTATGTTATCACGTACAGTTTAATATTATCGTTTGAGTTTAATAAAAACAATTTACAAAAGTTTCATTTATGGTATATTTGCATTATCCAATCCGCAATTCACAAATATTAATTTCCAACCTTTTTTTTAAACAGAACTTGTGCATGTTTTATGTTACTCTCAATGGAATGCAAAAAACTTGCGGCTACGCTTTTCAAAGTTTTTTGTGGCTATGCTTTACAAAATCTTCTTTTCTGGATTAGGTTTAATCCGAATTATTTTTACCCTCTTCAAAAATTTAACCTTTCCTTTGATTTAACATTTATGTAGGCCAAACTTGCTTCAAGGCCTGTAGCCACATTATTTATAGAAACATTTTGAAAAACGTACACTCGCAGTAAGTAAAAGTCTACAACAGACATGACGAACATCTTTTTCACATCTGTTAGTGCGTTTCATGTTTTTTGATTAACGATATCACTCTTTACGGGAGGTCTGCAGCCTAGATGACCCTTGGTCCTTCGCAGCCTCCAACTCCCCCATGCATTCTATACATCGATGTACTTGGAAATCATTGCAGTTCTT
>JGI24158J21664_10007700_pt1 | contig 14321 bp, 10 predicted proteins | sample Ectturendosymbi3_FD_21664 | JGI IMG/M metagenome (IMG submission 21664) | reverse complement strand
AATTGAAGCCAGGGAAGCTATTTAAGCCATTTACACCACATGTTATTGCGTGGTCCGTCAGAAAAGGTTTTAATCAGTCGATTCGTAGAAAAGAGCAGAAAACGAGATTGCAGCGTTTAGCTTGAGCTATGCCGAAACCTGTGCTGCCTCAGGAGCTACGAAAAGCCCAAAGCTCATACGAAGAACAAACGCAAGGATCTGGCAGTGTTGGCAAAAACGTCGCGACTGAAACGCTTTTTCAAGCAGCACCGTTTTAAAGCAGTGGCGTTAACCAGAGCACTTGAAAATTATGGTGAAAATCAAGACATTAGCTTGGAAACAAGTTTCACACTCGGCCTGGCTGGCTGTCCATATTGACATGTTCTTTTTCCGGTGTTTTTGTTTGTAATCTCAGGTTTCTGCTCATTGTTCGGGCGAATGTTGTTTCTTGCTGAGTCGCTCTTTAGTCTGTGAAATATTTTTTCCTAGTAGAAATACACCCTAGTATCCATATCACAAATTGCCTTCTCGGAGCTAACTGTATGTAAGTTTGAGTAAGCACATTCTCGACTACCAGAAAAACAAACGGGAACCTTGCTAATCAGCGAAAACATAACTTTTACAAACGATGACGTCATTAATTGCGTCATAGGGGCCCTCCAGTAAAAATTGCCCCGGGCGCCCCTACCCTCTAATCCGGCTCTGCATTGAACGTTGGGCAACAATCGTAGTGCGTAGGCAGGCCATAACTGTATTGAATGCCAGCTTTCATGTTGGCGCCCTTTGACTGCAGGAGACCTGAGGCCCTTGCCTCATAGTTAATATGGCACTGCCAATGGGCTCACTTCAGCCAACTTTTACCCCCTGGCCTCAAACCTCTAGTTATGCCACTGACCTTTTCCATAAAACTTTTTAGTCTTTATATATTGGCCAGGTTCGGAATGTTACTGAATACTAAAAAAAGCAACTAGGCTACATCACATGTTTCTTATCCGTAACTTTTCAAAAATGTACTAGTTGGGAATTGTCTGCTTTAAACGAGATTCATGCGTGATATTTAAGGCTAACAGCAACCGCTGCCAATGTCTGTTAAATCACAAAATATGAATTTCTGTAAAATTGTCACAAAAAAGCAGGCACGGTTATTGCGCACCGCGCGCCAGCACCAACCTTTAAAACTGCTGGATAATAAACTTGTACTTTCGGCCGCTGCGTTTGCACTTCCCTACGGAAAGAAGCTGCTCATTTCTGTAAAATTGTACAGACACGGCGGTGTGGGTGAAAGACATATGTTTACCAGTATTTCGTTTATACCATCGCATTTAAGCAAAGAACAAACAAAAAAAACAAGGAAAGCTATCATTTCTTTGATTCGGGTTCGACCGTTTCCTTGGGTTCAGCAAGTTGCGGTGTTTTTCTGTAGTTGGGGAATGTTTCCCAAGGGCTGCTCAGATCAAATTTACGGAATTCTTGCGCAAGTTCAACAGGATCTCGGACAACTCGTTGCTGTTCGTCGTCGTAGCGGACCTGCCAAGATTTAAAAACAACAAGCTTACAACATGCGGCGAAACTCAATTCATCGATTCTCAAATCGAACGAGGCAATAAAACTTTGACAAATCCCTTCAGCAGAGTAAATGTATTTTGACAAACATGCATGCACACATAAGAAGTAATTCCCAAATTGCTGATACGCTTTTTCTGAAACCTGATCCATTTCAAGTGCAACAAACAATCCTGCCTCGACTTTAAGTGTTGAATTAAGCAGCTGGCTCAAAGAAAGTAACACTGTACGACTTTCTCGCGTCGTATGTCGACACTGCAAAAAAACAACCCACCACTCCCTATGTGTCCACGATGAACGTACAAACTTGTAACGTTTCAACTGGGACAAAATTCCCAAGAATTACAAAAATGACACCAATCTGGATCCGATTTAACAATTTGGATAATAGTGGTCTTTCTCATAGCTTTCCTACAATGGTTCAGTTTTCAAAAGGGCCAAATTCAGTTTCATTAACATATTTCCGCAGAGAAGAAAGAATGAGATCAATATCAAGGTCCTGTCGCAGATAGTTGAACACTCGCATGTCATGTCGTAAGCAAGTGCGGTTAAACCTTACCTCGTAATAACCACTGAGAGGAAAATCTTTCCTGAACGGGTGACCGTCGAAACCGTAATCTGTCAGGATCCTCCTCAAATCAGGATGGTTGCGGAAGAACACTCCGTACATATCCCAAACCTTAAAAGATACAGGTTAAACCGGGAGTTGCACAGTAACTTACTCCCTTCCGTACGTATGGCATCAACCGGTCGCTCGAAGTTAGCAATTGTTACAAACGAATGGACATCAAACATGGATGATAACCGATAGAAAACAACCTCTGGGTGCGTTTTACACTGTGCCTTCCTGCACAGCCAACCTGAGCACTTCTTGACTTTTCTATGACAGAAGCGCGCCGAAAATGCCATATTGGCACGGAGTGTTACACTTTTGGGGTACCTGGAAAAGTTCCAGTTCAGCTCGCACCCGCCGAAAATAGGAAATCGTTTTTTCCAAAGCTGTTTCTTAAAAAAACAACACTTCACCAGCTTTATACTCTCTTTTTTTCAGAATTACGCGCCTGCTAACCTACATAGCATTTGCTGCTTTGAAATGGACGCCGAATTAATCATTTTATTTATGCAGTATTTTTTATTTTAAACGAAAGCTTTTGTCAGCGCAAATTTTTTCTTAAGAATGTTTGCCCTGGAGATTTCTCCGACAAGCCTCCAGCAAAAGCCGGTAACGCCAATCCACGAATTCGAAAATATTTCTCTACGTTCTGCAAGTAGCCCCATTTAAAATACCAGCACAAGTAATTTTTTTAATGCGCAACACTTGCACTTACCACGCGTGTCAAGTTCAATCACGCAAACTTCCTAAGATATCTTGAAGCAAACCAAACGCTCCACAGTACAAGCAAGCTTTCAGAGATTTATGCGATTTTCAAAGGAGCTTGCAATAACGTGCATTATATTACATTTGCAAAAAACGTCCCGAATGCAAAGTTCATCTTGAAACATCAAAAAGACAATCATTTGCATTCTATCGTACACAGAATGGCGCATATCAATCAATGCTTACCTCACGCTCGTACCAGTTGGCGGAGGGGTGTACATCACACAAAGAATCTATTGCAGTTAGTTCATTCGTGTACGTTTTCACGCGAATCCTCGCATTGTACGGTATCGACAGAAGGTTGTACACTATCTGCAACGACCAACAGTACGATAAAAAAACTGCATCTTTCGTGGACGTAAATTTTATCCAAACATCGCATAGCTTTACCAGCATTAGCCAGAAGTGCAATCACACCCCATACTGGGGAAAAGCTATCGATGACTAGGCAGTCAGTCTACACAGACCGATTTAAATCTGTTAAAACAAAGTTAGCAATCTACTGAGACTGATCGTCATCACGGCCTATCCCGTCGTGCGCGACGATGGGCACGGCGACGTTCACAATCCTCCAGGAATGATTTTTGGCCATTTGTTTTCTTGTTTCAATGGTATTGTTTCAATGGTTTGTTTTCTTGTTTCGATTGGTATTATTCAAAAGAACTTCACCTAAGGCTCTAGTTCTAACGGCGTACTCAAAAGTTATCTCAAATCCTTCCCACGGAGTATGATAAGTATCTGTCATGCTATACATGCTATATTCTTTTAAGTCACGTTTTGACACGCAGTTTTGGACGCCCAGTCGGTCGGGGAGGATTGGGTGGCTCGCTATACAGAACTTGCTTTGGCAGGCAGTTGTCGTCCATCCGGCAACCTGACCAGCCCCTCACAGACGTCGATGTCTTAAAATATACTTCAAATCGTACAAAGAAAATGTTTGAAGAAGACATATTTCAGCCATTGGTATTATTNAAAAGAACTTAACCTNAAGCTCTAGTTCTAATGGTGTACTCAAAAGTTACCTCAAATCTGCATGCTCGCGTTGGTACATCAAGAGCTGTAAGATCAGTCAAGTTGGTGAACTGACAAAGGTGATTGTCTCTTAAGAATGTCATTACTGGTACAATGGCATCAGGTGATATCATGACTTCTAATTCGTTTGTGTAAGTGACTTGGACCTGTATCACAAGAAAAATCAATTGACATCCGAGATGTCTGCAAAAAACTAACGCAACTGCTGTTTGTGGCAGACACACAGCTTAACAAGCTTTTACGTTGCTCATGTCACTACTGTTAACTGACAACTGCAAAAGATAATGCACAAACAAAACTCCTGCCTAACTCAAAAAATCCATGTCAAAAATGCAATGGAGTGAAAGCAGCAGTTGAATAAAGATGCAGGTCATAGCCAACAGTACTGAATACTGCATTGCGGTAGGCGACCTACACAAATGTTGCATCAACTGCAAATATCAGTTAATAAATATTAGTTGTGACGTTCCTTGCAGCTGTAGTGTTCTTATATGAAATACATAACATAGTGGCCAACTGATGCACTGAGGTAAACATTTAAAAGAAATCAGGACAAATGGAAAATGGACAAATGAAACAGGTGATGCTGAACCAAAATAAACCACTGACCTGTTGAACAAACTTTGGTAGACAATCAACAATGTAGTCTCCGAACTCAATCAACTTCTGTTTCACAACAGCTGGAGATGCTATTATAGCCGCTACAAAAAAGTTCAATTTTAGATCAAACAGAACTAAGACAGGACTTCCAGCTTTAAATATGAAACATCTACTCTACAATATCTTCAGATACTGCAACTCAACTTGATTGTTGCTAGCACAACCAAACAGGCATGGCAAGAAACTGACAGTATGATCAGTTTGATCTCAGAAGACATATTTGTCTGCACACTTTGCCTTGTGATAGCAAAAGTTCTTTTTTGTTCATGGAACAAAGTGACACTTGAGAATTCTTTCAAAATCACATCAAAAGCACAAAAGTCAGTGAGTAACATATCATCGTAGTGGATGTTTAAAAAAATACTGCTTTTACCATCAGCAAAGTTTCATTAAAATTACTCATTAAAAATTTACACTGAAGTTTGAAATGTTCTATATTTTTTCATTGAACTGACTAATTGTTTAATTCTTGTTTCGTGTTTTGTTGCTTGGTGCAGTTTCCGAAGCTCTTACTTTAGATCAGGGATTCCCAACCTGTGGTATGCGTACCACTAGTGGTATGCGAAGGTCTTCCAGGTACGCGATCGAGTAACTTCCACTTTTTCACAAAAATCTGAATTCGCAGCTTTCTAGTTTACGTATCAAGCTTTGTTTGTAAATAAATAAATTTTCCTGTACCCTCCTATTCCTATTGTATCGCAATATTATGACTTTCCATGCGCTTTGAACAAATTTATGCCACGCATCAACAAATTGGAAGATAAACAAAAATCTCATCAAATTTAGACAACTTGTGGTCTTTTATTGCTATTTTAATGTGTATTATTCTTGTGAGCAAACTAAGATTTGATCAAATTAGTTGTTCTGGAAGAAGTGGTACGCGTTGACAATATGGGGTGTCTAAGTGGTACGAGATCGTAAAAAGGTTGGAACCCCTACTTTAGATGCATTGCTTCTATATACAGATACCAATGCTTGATGATCAACCAGCATCAAAACCTGCAAATCTTTGCAGAAGTGAGTTGCAAACCCAATGGTTGAAAAAGGTTAAGTGGATTAAATCCAATATTCTTGGGCAGAATTTTTCTATTTACAATACATTATAAAATCCCCAGTCAATAAATCCACACTCTATTTTACAAATCTAATTTCATTTTACATGTACTGTATACGTAAACGAACAAAGACTTATTCAGATGCAACGTATTGTTCTCCACATATCACCATTCTGCATAGCTTTGTCTCATTTTGCCAGCCATTTAGCTCTTGATCAGTGGTGTAGAACACAGGGCTTGTATTCAACATGGCACAATGAAGGTGGAAAATGGAAGTTGATCAATTGTGGGACTGGTGAAAGGTAATTTATTGATTTGGCACAAACTAGAACCATTTGCATTTATGTCATTATAATTTAAATCAGAAATGCTAATTCGCACGCAGTAAACTGCTGTTAATTAGGTAGGTGAGTAGCCACTGCAGTTTTGATGTCTGATATGTCAATATTTTGAACATGGTATGACACAGGTCTAGATTTTATAAAATACTTTGGCACATATCACACTCAAGTTGGACACCCCTGTTCTAGATCTTCCATGCTGTTGGGTCATACAATCAGTCATTGCAACCAAGGTGTGTGTTTTAGTCTACATTGCACAATGAATAGCTCTTAACAAGATAGTAGAGCAGCTAAAAAGCTTATGTTTCTAAAGGATTGATAACGTATTTAACATGTACGTTCAATGTTTTGCTGCTGTGTACTAGGTGCACTGGTGTAATGCACTGGGACAAAGGTGGGTATTGTAAGCACTGTCCACTGATACGAAAACCTGCAATCAGATATAATTATTACTTCAGTCAATATATGTTGCACTCACAAAACAGGTTGCACGATTCTCAAATTGCGTTTTTAAATATTACTTACGCATTTGTTCAGTAGGAGGTTGAATATCTTTGCCATTGCTGTAGAAGACCTTGCGCAAAGTGCTGGGATACATACAACCTACAAAAAAACGCCTCATGTTAAATTCAGCATTTGAAAACATATTATATGAAAGCATGCAATTTAGATAAATACACAAATGAAAAATGAGCACTTCAGTTTTTTCCATAATGAATTATTTAGAAGTAATATAGGCAAAACAGAAAAGACAAAAAAACAAGCACAAAATGAATATCAAACTCTCTCAAAGAATTTACAGATGAAGATTCACTTCAAGTATCAAAAGCTAATGCATTGAAATGCAGTTTCATAGTAAATACTTGAAGAGAATCAAAGAAGACATTTATATATTTTATTTGACACTTTGTTTACACTTTTTGAATGCAATTTATCTCATTGCTCTTGAAACTTATTTTTGAAAACCCTTGATCTAGACAGTATACAATGTAAAAACCAAGATATGATCTCCACGATACCAAACGCATGCACCTGGAAGAACCTATGGATTCCCAAAACTCATTTATGTATTATTGTTATAGTGAAAACCTGGATAAATATTACAAATCTTACTTAATATTTTTACAACATGCGACAGGTACGGAAAGCCTCCATTCAATACCATGATCAAAATAAAAGTGACTATGATGCTGTTGTTGTTTGAAATTATTTTCTGAGACATTCTTAACTACAACTCAATGGTATGTTGATGGAGTCACATTCTTTCTGCAAAAAATCTTTATAAGACAATGCTTTTTCAAGAATTTGTATGTACTTTAAAAATTTTATTAAATTTCCCATTTATCAACTTATAACACTTTTGGTACCAATTTGCCACGGGAAAATACACTGGATACCAGGCTGCATTTATATTTACACCAGTTTCATAAAACATCTTGCAATCGAAGCACAAACAACTGCTCCAATTGTTAATTCTACTACTTCTCTCCATTGTTTTCATATGTAAATCTACAATTTCTTTCAAGAGAAGATTACTGCTCGTATCCAATATAGGCCCAAAAGGTATTGGTGCATCCTTTTGTATACACCCATCACATATAAGTACAGCACATCAGATGGTACTGAAAATGTTAAGGGGTTGATGTTAATATGCCATGTCTTGGTGTGTAGTTTATAGAATAATCAGAGGTTGCTAAAAACTGTGAGTTTTTTTAAAATTTCTTGGGGCTGCTGCTCTAACTACATAAAAACAAAGTAAAGTTTAAAAATGAAAAAACATTTTTGACAGTGAAGCATTTTTTACTAGATTCCACTACTTTATTAAACGGTTTCTGCAGAAAAGTTTAATTGAAAAACTGCAGCTTTGAAAAAGAACATTACAAAACTGTAGAACTTTATAGCCTACTTGCATGCCACTCCCCAAAACAACTATTTTACTTTGCAATTTCATTAAAATCCTACAAGGATAAGACACAGAGATCCTTATCACACACAATAATGAGAAAAGGCTTTCAACTGATCTTCTGCTCTTTTGATACCAGCTACATTTCTAAGTACATAGTGCATGCAATGCTTAGTAACAGTCTAATTAAATAAATGCAGATAAATTTAACTTGCTTGAAGGCTTTTCTTTTTTAATTCAGACACGCTATAGTGCAAAGTCCATGCCGATACTGCTCTAAAAAGATTTAGGCATGTTGCAGTCAGTTTGTAAGATATGAAAGGTTATTTATAAATGATTATGTGCATGCTGAAAACAAAATACCTGGTACCAAAAAAGTTAAAGATGCACAATGCAATTCAACAAATTTGAATGACTTCACTCCACAGGTGAAGCATGCAANGAATCTGTTGCAAATTTTTAATNCACAATTGATTCCCCCACAGGCTACAGAAAACCTAGAGCTTTTAATTGCTGTCAACAAATTTGATAATGTTTTTTATATGATCCATACAATAACCAAGTAGGCACAACAGCATAGAACAAAGGCTGAGTACATACCTCCATTGACAAACAATTGTTTGTTGGAAGACAATGCCACTCGAAGAACTCCTTTAAGTACACGTGACATCACTTCACAGGCCTGAATTCACCAGAGACTAAAAACTGTTCATCCTATCTGGAAAAAAGCAACAGACCTTGCACAACTGCACTTTTTAGAGAACAGAAATGGCTTCTGGTTTGCAACTAGCCTCTTACTTCATTACTAGCTGAGTGCTATAGCCACAGGAAATGATGGAATGATGTGCAATATTTGTATATAAATCATTCGTAGAGACCGACCGATATATCGGCCGATATTTGGGTTTTACCAATATATCAGTATCGGCCAAAACGGCCGATGTTATCGGCCTCAATAGGAGTTGACAAAACGCTGTTATATTCCTTACGTATCCAGACAACTTTCGCAAGAAAGCACAACGAAGCAAGTCAAGACAATTATCTTGCAACAACGCTAGCAGGTGTGGTTTCATAAACAAACAGACAAATTAACCATGAAGCACACGTCGGCCGTCACAACCGAAACAAAAGCATCATCGGGAAGTTTCGCAATGCTTGAAGCCACCACATGCAGGTGTTGTGTACAAATAAACTCCTGTTGTACTTCCGGAAGTTTTGGCAGCACGCAAAGTTTGACTGGTACTTCAGGTGCAAAAGTCCAATCAATGCCTAGTTTAGCGCAGATTAATTTTAAAAAGCTTGCATAAAAAATGAATCGCGTTATGTTAAGCAACATTTATGGCGTTATGAATATGACTACAAATGCAATCGTTACTGATTAGTGATGACAACTGTCGCTATGAAGCAGTTGCAAGTAACATCTTAAAAGGATTCTACTTTTCTTAACTTCATGTATTATGCTATAAGCGCGCGGGTTTAAACTGTACGCAACCTAAAACATCGTGTTCGTGGGTTAACTTAATCAACATTTTCCACGAAGCATGTTGATAACTGTGACCTCACAATCCAAGCTGTTGCAAACGTGAAACCAGCATTTGTGGATGTGGCACACAAGCTACGGGAGCGCTGCTCCAACATTTCACAAATACATTGAAGCGATGATTTGTCATTTGGTTCGATAGCAGCGCAGTAGTCAGTGTTTATTGTTGCATCACAATTGCTGTTGTCTGTTTGTTAAACACGACTAACGAAAGCAGTGTTTGCAACAATGCAACTTACACAAGTTAAAAGCACATTGTTTGTAATTGGATCAGAACTACCGCGGCATTATTGCACAATCATCAGAAGCGTAATGTATACCTTAGCTATTGTTATGGCGACTTGTTCTTATGGAATTTACTTGCGGAGGAGCGGTAATTGGTTATAGCCTAATGCTGCTTTTGTTTAGGCTAGGATGTAGATGACCGGCTAACTCACTGTAGGCTACGTGGTGAAAATGCAGATAAGCTTTGCTTCCTGCATGACAATCTTAAACTGTTGATATGGAATTACTGAGAATTGACAAATCAGTTAAGGTATTTCATTTCATACCAATGCCAGTACTTCAGTTGCAGTAACTAATGGAACTAGTTTTTCTTTAAGGACATGCAGTTAGTTAATGTTACATTACATCAAAATTCTAAATTTGGTTCTTTACGACTTGGAATTGACTTTTCAAATTGAAAACCCACTGAGTTGCAGAAGAGTCTGAAAGGTTGATTTGTGAGATATATACAAAAGCAAAATTTTACAAGATTTATGTAGTACAGTAACTGTTAACAAACATACTATCAAACAACAAAAAAGTTACTGCTGTTTTGGAAATATTTTCTTTTTTGCAATGGTTGATTGGATACAGTGTTGTACTATTTTAACCTCCTTGAGTTGATGCTCCATTTCGTACTTCATTTTCATTGTTCAGCATCTTTCAAATTTCAAGCACTGTTTTTGCTTCTTCAGGTTTAAACACCGTAGGCAGTTCTCTTACATTCAGTGTTTTGTTCTTATTGCTTTGTTATTTTAACATTATTTTTTATTCATGGCACTGTGTTTATTCATTGGAAACAGTGAATTCTATGCTAACAAGTTAGGCTAATCAAGTATTGAAATTGCTGCAATTTCAAAAGTTCTAGCTTATAAATCCTGACTTTACAAGATTTAAAAATTTTGGAAATATCGGTATCGGCCTCAAAAAAGCCATATCGGTCGATCTCTAATTAAAATATTGTATTGAGAAGACCTACAAAGTTGAAGTGAAGTCATCTGCCTCAGCATTAGATGGGAACGACAAAGATTTATGTTTGTTCTATGCCGTGTTGGAAGAACTGCAAGAAATATACATAAGATCCTTGTTCTTGTATATATAGATCATGTTCAAATTTTAAGCCAACCTCCCCTTCACCACCATAGCAAGAAGAATGAAAAAATTTGGTGTTACAAACCACCTTGTGAAAAAGAGTCGAGCATTGAAGCAAGTAAAGGGTAATCTAGGAGAGTTCTCTAGGATTTTTTCACCATCCTTGCCATGCGCACTCCCTTTTCTTTTTTCCCAGGAAACATTCAACTGTTTTCATTTTTTCGATAGAATTCAACAAGTTCTTTTTCAGCTCAGGTGACATTGCTTTGCCCTTGTTTGTGGTGCACTCTTCTAGAATGACCTCTTCTTCAGGCTCTGCTCTTTATTACAAAGTGGTTCGAGGCACCAAATTCTTTTATTTTTCTTTCTAAAGGGAGACTGGGTTAAAATTTGAATAAGTTCTATATAAAAATTGAATCTTTTGATTATTTTGTTGAGTTCTTCTAACATGGCATGAATCAAACATATATCTTCTTTGCTGTTCTCATATAATTCTGAGTTAGATGACTGCAATTCAACTTCGTGGGTCTTCTCAATACAATCTTTTAATTTGTGTGCCGGTTTTAAAAACTTCTGTTTTCCCATCGACTTCTTCCATTTAATTATACAAGCAAAATGTCCTTTTTTGAATTAACAGTGACACTACCAACATCACTGAGATTGATATCCTGTTGTGGTGAACTTGCATTCATTCCTTTTCATGCTTTAGTACACTAGCATTTGATTCAGTAGGCCTTTTAATTTGTTCAGAACTAGGCATATCTTAACTTCTTTTTTCTGTCTGTTTTTCACTAGGAATAACATTTGGAAGTGGATTTTTCAGTTTCTCATAGCTACAAATGACCTGCAATTATTTTGTCCTTTGATTGATTGGATGAATATTAAATGGATTACTCAAATTTCTTCGTTGCAGTGAAAACTTAAGCAATTCTTGCTCATGATGGAAACAAATTGTATTGATATAGTGTACTTAATCTTACTTCGCAATGCCATAATTTTGATATCTTCCTTTCTTACCAGTAAAATATTCTGCTTAGTGATCGGTACAGTTCATTGTAAAAAGGAGGGGATGTTGTTGCTATCGGAAATCCCGAGTGGCATGTGTGCAAAGCTTCACACCATGGCAGCAAGCAACAATAGAGATCACCCGTCGAGATCACTCTCGTTGTCACTGTTAGCAAGCACAATTAACTGTTCACCAGATTCACAAGCATTGTTAGAGGTCACTCACCAAGATCACTCTGTTATTGCTTGTTCGTGCCACATACATGTATTTTTGTTATTCGCGCACATCCCGTTCATGGTGAATCACACAATCAACGCAACACCTCCGGAGAGGTTGTAACAGTATGCTTTTTTCTGGTCACAGGGGTTGACATCAGTGCAAAAACTTAACTAACAGATACTGACATATTAACAACCTTTTGTACTTTAAAAAACACGACATATAGTATCAGTTACATACATTGAATTGGGCACATAACCTTTCAACATTGTCATTTCACCATGGAAATATACTTTTGCCATGTTAATTTGACTTTCTAGGATGACCTGAAAACAAACTATAACCCCAACTGGCATTGAGGTTATGCATGGTGAAATGATGGCATTTAGAAGACTTGTTTTGCATTTGATTTGCGTGAAATTAACCAACACTGTCTGCATATGATAATTTCAATATATTATTACCCAAAAATGAAAAATTTTACGTATTCCATCTTTTGCTATATTGTAGGTAACAAATAGGGCTACGATCTCCCATGGTCATCAGCATTTTATAATTTGATCCATGGGGTCAATTTCAAGGTCAAAATATAGGTCAAAAGGTCATCACCCCAAAATGTACCCAAATCACAAAAATGATATCAGATTTGAATTCCTGGCTTTTCCCGCTTTTTATTGATACCTTACTTTTCCAGGTTGGACCACTAGTTCAAAAGATATGGTGTTTCAAAGTTGGGCATCCCTGTAATTTTCTGAAAATTTTCAAAAATTTAACCCCTTATATCTTGGAAACATATCATCCGATCAACAAAAAATTTTAGATTTGATATTTGGGGGCTGGAGTGAACATGTATGCCAAATTTCATTAAAATCTGAAAGGGTAGGGTTTAGAATTGTCTTTAAGTGATTTGACATGGAATGACCCCTTTTACTTTGTTTCCACTAAGCCTACTCTAGTGCACTCTCATTGTGCATTACTGTTATGTCACAGGTGGCGTATGAATAAGTTTTCACTCTATAGCCATTGCCAAAAGATAAACCCTAACCGTAGCCCTAACCTAACAACACCTAAACATAACACCTAAGCCTGAAAAAAAGTAAAAAAACAAACAAAACTAAAGTCGGCAAGGTGAGTCGATCGAGAACCATTGGTATAGCAGCCGTAACGTATTACTGTCACGCTATGAGCAGTACGCAGTTTGCCTGACAAACTGACCATTTTATTTGAATTGCGTCAAGACAGGCGTATTCGTAGTCACTTCCTTTATGTGACGTTCAGTCAGGGGCGCATCTAGAGGGTCTGTTTGGCTGTCATGAGAGACCCCTTTGCACCGCAGGTACTCAGCATTAAAGCTGAAAGTATCAAACGCTGTCATTGCAGGTCTCTCATGCGGGTGTTTTAGAACAGGCACCAGCTTACATTTCCCTTCTAACGTTGCATAGTACTATTACAAAACAACAACGTTACTGACTTGTCTAAATAGCGCCTGCGCAGTGACATGAAACAATCCACGTTTTTGAACACTCAAAATTGATATTGCGTCGAATGCACATATTTCTGAATTTCCTCCTCTGGCAGTGCCAGCTCTAATGCTGTCAGAATCACATACACTGCCACGCACACGCAGGAGCTGTTTTGTAATAGTTCGCTTCATGACGAGAGGACAGTCTCCAATCGCGATTGTTTCGTTTTTCAGTTTTGGGCTAATTTTATCTGCTGTTTACATCTAATAGGTTATGACAAAGTTAAGTAAGTTTAGGCTTTCCTTATCGTCACGCCAAGTAACGTGGGTTTGTTTCCACTGAAACTATATTTTTATAAGCAACTTCTCATATTGAAAGGCGCGACAGCTAACCTCAAATTGTGGCTGCATTATCTGAAGAAAATATCAGTCAAGCGTAGTACAGTAGAACTCCGATTATCCGAACGCCTATTATCCGAAACGCTTATTATCCGAACACGACTTTAACAAAAGAAATTAGAACCTGACAAGAAGCATTAGAACGTCAATTGCGTTTAAGAGAAAAAATGCGTCCAAAAACCAATAAGCAATTGACGCGAGCACGGCGTGCTGTATTTACAGTATTTGAAGTTTGCAACCACTTTAGTCACTGCAATATGTCTTCAATGAAAAGAAAAAGAAATGTGCTGACTATTGAGACAAAACTTGAGATTATAAAGCAGCTAGAAATAGGCGTAAGTGGTTCTTCTCTGGCAGTGCGCTACAATATCGGTAAAGCAACAGTATCTGACATAAAAAAGCAGAAAGAGGCAATTCTTCAACATGCA
>JGI24158J21664_10007699_pt1 | contig 14321 bp, 8 predicted proteins | sample Ectturendosymbi3_FD_21664 | JGI IMG/M metagenome (IMG submission 21664) | reverse complement strand
ACACTTTGGCCTAGTGGTTGGGCCCTAGGCCAGGTAACATGAGCCAAAATGACCCTAAAACTACTTCACTTATGACGTCAGTCACAAACAATCCGCACCCCTAACCAAAATATTTTTTTTCGAGTGCAATCTACTAGACTGGCCGATCCGTTTGAGCTCTTGAACAGCTCTCTAACGTAATCGGTGGAGGAGCTAGGGCGTTGGTAAGGCAACAGAAAACTGCTGTTTTTTAGGCCGAAATCCAAGTACGAATATACCGTAGGCCAGCTCTCAATGTGTTAATGTTAATGGTCATGTCAAAGTCTAGAGGTATTTTTTGTTTTAATCAGCTCAGCATGTAATGAGTTTTACTGTAATTCAGAGTAAGTGTTTATTATGTTTCAACCAGTTGTCGATACTATTCAGTTCCTCGTTGACCCTTTTTTTAAGATCAATGACTGATTTTGCTGAAAAAGAAAGAACTGTATCATCTGCAAATAAAGTTGTCTTAAATTTTGAGACATGTGTAATATCATTTACATAGAGTAAGAAAAGTAAAGGCCCTAGATTTGAGCTATGTGGAACACCACATGCTACACTAGCTTTTTGTGATTGAATATCCTCAATACTTACAAAATGTGTTCGATTAGCTAAGTAGTTTTCAAATAATTTTAATGGCAAACCTCTAATATCATATTGTTTTTCTAGCTTTCCTAAATGTTTGTGCTAGAGAGCTGTTCAAACCCTCAAAAGACTCAGCGAGTCTTCAAGCCTGCAGTGAAAAAAATTTTTTTGGTTTTGGGTTTCGTTTTTTTGTGGGTGATGACATAAGTGGAGTAGGTTTTTGGCCGCTTTGGCTCAGGTTACCTGGCCCTGGGACCAAACCACTAGATGGAAGTATTTTGCTCAAGTTTTGATTAAAAACTAGGCTATGATCTGAGTCTTTTTGAGTCTTTGATTTATATTCTAGCGTACCGTGTTCAAAAGTTATGGCCTGAAAACAACGAAATAATTTATTAAGCCCCTAATCAAGGGATTAGTTAATTATGACCCCAATAAAGGTCACAAATGATAACTGCAAGAATTTCACGATACCTGCTATGAAGAAACGACAGACAATTATGAACCAAACAGACTCTTAAAACATCAGTCACTAAAGCTAAAGCAGCTTATACCTGCAAGTTACTGCCATTGCTACATGACAGGTACATAGTCCGCTTGATCATGGGGCTGGTTGATAATAAGCTTTAAGCTTACCACCAGCAACGACAAAAGGAGCAGGTTACGTCGCCTCAAGAACGGCGTCCCACAGGAATCCGTCCTGGCACCCTTGTTTTCAACATCTACATCTCTGATCTGCTAACCACTGTCTCCAGAAACTATGCATATGGCAACGACCTAGCAATCATGTATGTTGTTGGAGACTGACAAACAGTGGAAGGAATTCTCAGCAAAGACAAGGCAAACGTAAGTGAATGCCTCTAGACCTGGATGTTACACAGCTCAGTACTACAAAAGAAGTGTTGGCAGCAGAACTGTTGCCAAAAAGCCTTCAATAAGGCCTTTACGTTTTTGCAAGGGGACTGATATTCTAAAATTGACAAAAACTCTACTGATTTGTAGTGTTTCTTATTTCAATTTGGGGCTTGGAGTATTGTTTGGGGTGGCTAAGCCCACCAAGTTGCCAGACTGTTTGGCAGTCAACCACAACAACGAAACCCTGCCCTTATGCTCCGAGCCCACATACCTTGGAGTAACGTTGGACAGGTCGCTCACGTATCTCCGACACCTCGAGTTACTTTGCAAAAAGTTGACATCATGTGTTGCAATTCTTGAGGTGGCTTGCTGGCTCTGGCTGATGTGCTGGAGCAATAACGTTGCGAACAGCAACCTTAGTCCGGGTACATTCAACCGCAGAGTACTGTGCTCTGGTGCCGGAGTGCTCACACTTGCCTCATTGGCCCTACCACCAACCAGGCCTTGCGAAGTGAGATTGGATGCCTGCGTCCTAGACCAGCAGACAACCTTCCAATCCTCGCAGACATCCAACTTGCTGGGCTTCATCGCAATGGAGTCTAACTATCTCTAGCACGTCGTGCCATGGAGCATGGACATCTGCTCCACTCAGCGCTCACCCGTCCATCGAGTGCAAATGCACGGCATCTCAAATCGAGACACCCATTTTGTACCTGCTGCACAGCAACTCATCATTTCATCTGACGACAATAACAGAAGTGCAGTGGAATGTGGAAAGGTTGGAGAGCACCACAAGACTTTGTACTTTCATCTCCTGGAATGACCCTCCCAAGAAGAGCCTGGGTCCAGCTTAACCGCCTCCGCACCGGTGTTGGACACTTCCGCTCTTGCTTGTACAAATGGGGTATGGCCTCCTCTGCGGCCTGTGAGTGTGGCGCTGAAGAACAAACCGTTGACCATGTTGTCCTCCAATGTCCAATTCACTGACCTCCCCATGGACTGCACGGCCTGACGGTCCTGGATGATGAGACAACTGAATGGCTGCTCAACATCTGCCCTGAGATCAAGTACGGCCTAGCAGTTCCTGAAATAACTGACTCAAACAATGAAGCAGCTTGTTGTTGCATACAGAAGGGATTCCATTCCAAACCAATCTCGCTGTGCAGTTTTTTGTGTTGAAAAAAACTAATAATAAAAACTTCAGTTTTTTCTAACCACAACTTTTCCTCCCCACTTCCTCCCTGGAACAACTTTCCTCCCAGGGATTAAAAATTCCTCCCTTGGGGAGCCGAGTGGCTTCCCTTTAAGAACCACTGGTCTAGATCATGCTACCATGCACAGGTGTTGTGCATGAATAAACTCCAGTTGCACTTCTAGAAGTTTTTGCAGCTCAAAAACTTTGACTACAACTTAAGGTGTGGAAATCCAATCGATGGCTTCCTTTATGCAGATTAATTTTTAAAATGCCTTGCATGAAAAATGAACTGCGTTAGGTTAACCAACATTTGTGACGTTGTGAATACGATTTCAAATGCAATTGTTACTTGCTAGTGACAACTGTCACTGTGAAGCAGTTGCACATAACATCTTAAAAGGATTCTAATTTTCATAGGCTATAAGCGCGCTGGTTTATACTGTATGCAAGCTAAAACATGCTGTTTGTGGGTTAACTTTAATCAACATTTTCCACGAGGCATGTTATTGATAATTGTGATCTCACAATCTAAGCTGTTGCAATGCACTGGTTTGTTGATGTGGCACACAAGTTGTGGAAGCGCTACTCCAGCATTTCACAATTATATTGAAGTGGTGATTTGGCTATTAGTCCGATAGCAGCATGGTAGTCAGTATTCATTGTTGCATCACAATTGCTGTTGTCCGTTTGTTAAACACAGCCAGCAAAAGTAGTGTTTGCAACAACGCAAGATAAAAGCGCAGTGTTTGTGATTGGATGAGAACTACCATGGCATTATTGCACAATCATGGGATGCGTAACACACACATGTGCAAGTTAGCTATTGTTATGGCGACTTGTTCAAATGGAATTTACATCTGGCAGATGGGCGGTAATCAGTTATAGCCTAGTGCTACTTTTGTTTAGGCTGGGTTGTAGATGACCAGTTAACTTACTGCAAGCTACTTCGTAAAATTGCAAAAAAACTTTGCTTTCTGCATTATAATCTTAAACTGTTGAGATGGAACTACTGAGTATTGGCAAATCAGTTGAGGTGTTTCATTTCATATAACAATGCCAGAACTTCAGTTGCAATAACTAATGCAACTAGATCACTTTTTTAAGGACATGCAGTTGTTTAATGTTACATTACATCAAAATTCCAAACTTGATTCTTTAAGACTTGGATTGTCTTTCAAAATTTAAAACCCACTGAGTTGCAGAAGAGTCTGAAAGGCTGATTTGTGAAATATATGCAAAAACAAATTGACAAGAGTTATGTAGTACAGTAACTGTTAACAAATATACTATCACAGACTAAAAAAGTTACTTCTATTTGGAAAAATTTTCATTTTTGGCAATGGTTAATTGCATACAGTATTGTAAAAATTTTAACCTCCGTAACTTCTTACTCCATTTCATACTTCTTCCTTTTCATTGTTCACCATCTTTCAACTTTCAAGAACTGTTTTTGCTTTTTTTGTTGTAGGCACTGTAAGCAGTTCTCTTTCATTCGGTATTCTGTTCTTATTGTTTTGTTACTTTTAACATTCTTTTTTTATTCATAGCACTGTGTTTATTTGTTGCAGGCAGTGTACACTACGCTAACAAGTTAATCAGATTACCGTATATACTCGCGTATATGCCGACCCTTAAAAAAACGCCCCAAAATGAGGAATTTTGCAAAAACCCATGTATAAGCTAACCCCCAAAATACCATGGTATGTTGTTTGGGCTAATAACAAAAGAGTATAAATATGCAATGCACTGTGCTTAATCAGATGTGATTATGTTGCATTTTATTTGAGGTACAATTAAAATTAATATTAAAATTGAGTTGTAGTTTGTCAGAATTAATTTTATGTAGTGCAGTCTCAATTTTTATGGCTGTATGTATGACTCAATGATAACATCGGTGATATTGTGTGATCTGAGCAGTGGCGTCATGTCAATTCGTTTGTGTGAGAACAGATTTATGCGCGTATAAGCTGACCCCCTAATTTGATAGATTTTTTTTAAGTTTTAAAGTCAGCTTATATGCGAGTATATACTGTAATTAAAAATCATAGAAAAATATTCAAATTGCTGCAATTTGAAAAACTTTAGCTCATAAATCATGATTTTATAAGTTTTTCAAAAAAAGTTAAGGCATAGAACACATTATATTTTTGATAATGAAGCAGACAAGATTTGAAAATTTTGGAAATATCGATATCAGCTATCTGCTTAGGAATGGCTGATATATTGGTACTGGCCTAAAAAAAAACATATCGGTCGATCTCTAGTCAATATATAGCTAGGTAAATACTCTCACGTTTTGATTGAAATCCTGTTTACTAATGGTTGAAAAGTCTTTTGCAAAACTACCCATCCTACAACTAAGTCTCCAAAATAGTGGTGTTTTTTGTCTTCCACAAAAGCGTTGCAGAGATTTGCCTGAAAATGCAACTTTCTAACATTATATATACTTGCATCATTAAATTTTAAACTGCCTGTTTCTGAATAGCCTATGTGACAACCAACTTTACAGCAAACATTTATGCACGAAACAAATCATGGTTGTACTGTGGTCTCTCACATGTGCAGCTGTAAAACTCTGATTGTTTCAAGAAAATAACCCTTCTAACAGTATACCGCACAGGGTAAAATGTCAGGCAGAAGCAGTTTTAACCATCTTTCACAGTCTCTGTGCTAAAAATCATTTTATCGAAGCTAAAATTCACAAACTAACAGAATCAGTGATACCACACCAAATCCTGTTTCCAAATCAACTTGGCCATGTGTAACATCTAACATGAAAAGCTCTTCACACAAAACGTGACAAACATCACTTTTATTTTTGAAATCTTTCTAAATACAAAACAAAAATAGAAAAAAGTGGGGGCACATAGCATATTATATCCCCACCATCTGAAAAAGTAGGGGGGGCGTAAAACGTCCCGTATCGACCACCAAATTACGTCCCTGGTGGTAACCCACCATTCTAACTAACCCTAATTTTTGTAAACCTCAAAATTGTTGATGCTGTAAAGTGTACAACTAAAATGTAGCTGTAGCTACAAAATGTTCTGTGGTAGTAATGTGGTGTAGCTGTGATATGATACTGTGAAGTTTTCATGTTTTAAACTTACTTGATGTTGTGAGATTTGCAAGTGTGACAATGTTACCACGAAGTATTCATGAACAGAATTAACTATGTAATTGCAGCTGCATTATGTTGTGTGGTAGTAATAAAGCTATGATATCAAACTGTTTAGGTTTTCATATTTTCCGTTTGTTTCATGCACTGAATTTTATATGTTGCATCCTGCCAAATTTTAATGTATCAATTTATTACTGTGAAGTGAAGTTTTCATGAACAGTAACAACTGTACTATTGATTGCACTGCATAATTCACTTATGCTAATGCAGGCCCCTGAAGCACTGCTATTTTTGTAAAATATTCTTATTGAGGTAAGTCATTTGTCATTGGAAATTTNCATTTGTACACATTCCCTGACAGTTGATCACATAGGGTGCAGTATTTGCCTGTATCAGTAATATACTGCTATTTTTTCTTAGGATGCTGTGTTCAGTGCACATTTAACTATCTAAAGCAGTGGTTCTCAAACTTTTCTGCACATTGACCCCCAATTAAAGTATACAACTTTCTGTAGACCCCGTGGCCTAACCCAACAGTTACTAATACAAGAATAGTATGTCTATGTGTCAAAACAAATTTGAGTACTTTTTACTTGAAATGCATGATAAAATAATACACAATCCGAAAATATGCTTCGAACTATAGATGTAAGCATAGCATAAAACAGCAATTGTTCTCCGTCCTACTGCGTAGTGCGTAGCCTACTGCTGTACCGCCAGTCTAACAACTGCCGAACAGGGCTGCCAACCTGTCTTCATCAAAAAAAGCCAGACCTTGTCCCAAAAAAAGTCAGATAGCAGTTTTAAGGCAAATACACATAACATATGCATAACCAAACACAAAATAGACATTGAAATCCTCAGAAACATTGATATAATACAATTCCACTCTTTAGAAGCATTTTCTTTCCCCGTAATGACATTGTGGTACATTTGTTTCTTATCAATAACATCTATCATTTTTAGAGCAACAGTAAAATATTTTTAATATTTTGTGCACCCTGCATGTTTAAAGACTCTTTTCAGAAGAGATTTGTAATGAATATGCAGCTCAGACAATGTTTTTCCAGAGCCAAGCCTTTCTGACTGAAAAAAGCCAGATTTTGTCTGGCGTTTTTTGATTTCAAAAAAAAAACGTGTTCAAAACAAGCCAGAACTTTGAAATCTGGCTTCAAAAAAGCCAAATTGGCAACCTTGCTGCCGAACTGCAACACATGCACTACAATAGTTTGTGAAGTAACAAACAGAACAGTTTTCATAATGTCATCACAATGGATGATTTAATAAAAAACTATTCGAATCAAATGTACCAGGGGCGGCCAAACCGCGGCTCTTTGAGCTTTCCGAAAAATTGTATTTTTATTTCTACATATTGCAAAATGTAGAAATATTGTTAAGTGGTACTGTGGTCAGTGATAGATTTACGCATAGGCCATGGCCTATATAGAGCCCCGTACTTTTGGGGACCCACGCAACTCCTTCCCATGACGACTCATTATTAATTTAAAATTTGCGAAACTGTGAGGAGTCATAACTTCATAATTTACTTTGAAACGAGCGAAAATGCAAACGTCTAGTCTAGACTATCAGTACACTAACAACACGATAATATTGTTTGCTACGCAATATAAGAATTAGAATATTGCATGTACTTTCCGCGATGGGTGTAAGCAAGGAATCGATCAGCAAATTTTTAATAGAAAATCGAGTTCACGTAAAATTACGCATCCTTAGTCCTTATTCAAATAGTTGGAATATTGCAGTGTCTGGCAGTTTTGCGTTGTTGCGAGCTTTTTGTCAGTGGAAGGTTGAACATCAAATAAGGAAGTACTGTGTCAAAGGTTTGATACTGAGGAACATGGCTGGGCGCGAGAAAGATGCAGGCTGTCTGCATGAAAGTGGTTACAAGCAGTAGTGTTGCCAGCCCAAAATTTTTTTGGGAGGGCCAAATACTATGACTTAAAAGCAGTAACGGTATTTTATTTGGACATTGCCTGTCAAAGCACAAAATGACAAGATATGTTAGAAATTTAGGGGGAATGGTTCAATGGCCCCCCTGGCTACGCCTATGGTTACAAGAAAATAATGAAAAAGAAAGAACAGTACTTTCTTGATGTTCAATCTTACAGACAAAAAGCTCGCAACAACGCAAGGCAGCCAGGCACTGCAGAACTCCGACGAAAAGCAATATTGTCAGTATTGGATGCTACGTTTGGTTGTTATCAACTAGATTGCCCACAAACAGAGATTGCTTGTTGAAACTTAGTCTATACACCTATGTTAGGTAAATCAGCTAGAACAGTTTCTCTTGACTTTTATTTGGAAAAACGTGTCTACGTTGGGCTTACTTCATATGGTAAGCTGAGGATGTTGCGACAATACTTTGCTGTACAAAGCTTGTTTTCATGCTGTTTACCATCAGTCTAAGAGGATTAAAACGCTCTACTTTGTATTGCTTAGAAACTAACAACTTAAAAAGGCATATGTAGACCTTGTGTCCACTGAATGGATTGTACTTGTTTGTTCCATAAAATATGCGGTTACTATAACAAAGGAGTTTACGTACAGCTCATCAGATCGACAACTAGAGGATATTTCTAAGGGCAGCAACGCGGTCCTGTATGAAAATGTATATATCTGAAAAATCAAGCTATGAAAAATGCTAGAAATCTCAGAAATTAAATGAAGAGAACTTCTGAACTACACGAAAGAGCCATAAATTCCAAGAAAAGATCGCAATGCCATTTGTTCCAGAGAAGAATGTAGGAAAGGCTTCAATTTTTGTTGAAGGTCTAAGGCAGTCGTAGAACCAAAGTCGTCACCACAAAAGATAGATCTTTGAGGGGGCCCTACATATAAGAGGGGCATTCTTTCACACTTTTCAGACAAATGGCCAAATAGATCACACCTGCGTGGGATCCCAAAAACTAAGATAGCCCAGGGCCCCACGCTCCCTAAATCAATCCCTGACTGTGGTGACTATCACGCCATATAGTATTACTTTTGCAAGTCGTTACAAAAAAATGATGTCACAGAAGCATAGATTCTCAGATTGCAAAAAAGTTCGTGTTCTTAGATTTTTATGTTGCGGCTCTTTGTAACTTCGGTTTTACGATTTGTGGCTCATACATGGAACAGGTTTGGCCACCCCTGAAATGTCTTTTAAAACTACTGTACCTGAGATTTGATAAGCCCTCTTAATTCTGTTTGATTTGTTGAAAAAGACCGTTTGCATTCCTTGCCCGATTAACAATAAATTTGAATTGGAGGCTTCACATCTCCAGTAGACCCCAGCAGTTTTTCATTGACCCCCTAGCCATTCAGTGATTCCCATTCGACCCCTTGGATGGTCCAATTGATCCCTGGGATTGGGAGTCGATATGAACCACTTTGAGAACCACTGGTCTAAACTGTAGTGGATTTTTGTTTTTCATAATGTGACTTTAGACGCTGTAAATGTTTAAGTAAGTTGTAGTATTTTATGTACAACACATTACAGTGAAGATTGGCTAATGTGGAAGGCTAAGCTATATGCTATGTATACTGCCTCCTTTCCCTCTCCTTAAAATTTTGTGAAACTGTCGAGGGGTGCCCAAGACAATCTTCTAAAGGCAGTGTCTAAACGACCGGATCTGGTTTTTCCCTTTCCATCTAGTAAAAAAACGGATCCGGCTGTCACCATCTGCATCAGCAAAAAAAAACAGATCCGGCTTTCACCATCTGCATGAGCAAAAAAACGTATCTGGATTTCACCATCTGCATGAGCAAAAAACATATGTGCATTAGCGTGAATCGCAGCCACTTGTGCGGATCCAGCCAATCACGCACCTTGCAAAGAACTGCTCATCGCAAGCCAGGCTTGGCAAACCAGATTCTGTACCACACACGTATGCTCCCGCACACCAACAGAAACCGATGAATTTTCCTCAAGTCTGTGCAGCGCAAATTTAGCATAGACAGCATTTTTAAGTGAGGAATTTTCAGAAACATATGACTTGCTTCAAAGATTTTCAAATGTAGTTCTAGAGTGGTTCATAATATTATTAGTATTACACAACAATGCACAAACTAAGTTCAAAATACTCAAAGGGGATCCCACGGCATAACAGGGAGGCCCGAGGAGGTGGGCTTTCATTCGCCTCACTTAACACCCACCCCTGCTAGAAACCACCACCTATGTGCAATTTTGTGCATTTACTGTGTAGTACAAACTACAAACGTGGCACCTAAGTGATAGCATTGCACATAGCATATACTGGAAACACATGGCACGCTACGAGGCATATTATTGCTCCCCAATCTATTGATACGACATGTCAATCATATAGTTTGGTCATAACGTCGGTTGTTCAAGGTCTCTCAATGCTGTTTTGAATGGAGTAAATCAAAAACTAGGCCTACTTCATATTGGGTAAATTTGTGTTACAAATCTCTGTTTTTCTCCCATTATCATGGGCGTCGGAAGGAATCTTTCCAGGTGGGGCCACTCGGGGATTTTTCCTAAATTTTTTCAAGGGGAGCCAAAAGACAAGTGGTGAAATTTGATTTTTCCATCTCAAAACTAAGAAAATAACCTTTTTTGCTGAAAATTTCAAAATCCAGAGGGTGGCCAAGCCCTCCCTTCTGACGCCCATGCCCATTATGTAATGCTTCTGTCACTTAAGGATGTGCGCTTTCATTAACTTTTTTACCCACTCACTGCAAAGGTTAAAGTTTGCTATTTCATTAATATTATTGCTTCTTCAGGATTGCCTGCTGCACTGACCAACACCTGCCCAGGGAAGTGGTACGACACAGCATTTTTTTAATCTTATGCTCTTTGGCTAACCTCCTTGATATGGAACAAGTTTATGACCGAACTAAATACTATTTCGATTTGGTCGCATTGCATCGCAAGTTTGCATCATCATCATCTGCTATACACCCAGGGGCGGATCCAAGGGCAGGCGATCGCCCCCTTTAAACCTTCGGAAGTACCTTTATTCACCAGGATTTTGAATATTTCGGAAAACAGCATTCGCAATATAAGGCTATTTTGCAGTTAATTTTGTCACAGCAGAGTTGTGTAGTATAGTTCATTTCTCTTACAGTATAGCGAAGCCGTTATGATACTTAATTACCAAATATTACTGAAAATCGCCCCACCCTAAACTCACTGGCTGGATCCACCCCTGCTTATTATAAACCCAACAATTCAATAGAGTCACTTTCCCGCAAAATCAAAAGATCTCAATTACAGTTGCAATTAAACAAAACTGTGCAATTAATTACATTCAGCTCACTCATAAAAAAAACACTAGATAGCCATAAAAAAATACTAGAACACTAGATGAAATGAAAAAACACAAAATCTAGTGGAAAATAGGAATGCCACCACTGGCCATTTCCTACCAAGGTAAATCTAGCCCTACTTTTTCCAGCCCGACTTTTTCAGTAGATGCGAGGTTCGTAATAAAATATTTCACGGAAGAATCGGTAAATATAAAGATACAGTATTTTGAGAGTATTATGATACTATTACATTTGAAGGCACCTTCAACACTACTATTACACTCAGAAATTTTGAGGAATTAGAAGATGAAGTGGTGCAGAACCCGTTAGAAAACGTCTATTAACATAACGATGTGCGAATAATAGTACATTTCAAGCTCTTAAAAAAACAAGTTTCTGCAAAACATGCCACACTGATCTTGGTATGTACGTGTTTGTACACTATAGCAGATTCATGTAATGTAAAACAAACATCGTGGGTTAGACTTTTAATGGATTTGGATTTGTTTTTAGCTGGAGGAGCAAATAGGTAGGTTCAGTTATTGGTCTCGTTCTCCTCTCCATCAAAAGTCTAGCCCGCGATCTTTGTGTCATATGAATCATCTAAAGTGTGCAAACACGTAGATATCAAAATCAATGCTGTTTGTTTTGCGGAATATATTGAAATATTAGGTTAAATATGACGATCATCTTTGCGAAAATATGGCTATTTTTNGCTTGAGGAGCAAATAGGTAGGTTCAGTTATTGGTCTNGTTCTCCCCTCCATTAAGTCTAGCCCGCGATGTTTATTTTACATGAATCTGCTATAGTGCACAAACACGTAGTTATTGTTTTTATGAGCTTGAGATGTGCTATTTTTCGCACATGGTTATGTGATTAGACATTTTCTAACGGGATCTACACCACTTCATCTTCTAATTCCTTAAAATTTCTGAGCATGATACTAGTAGTGTTGAAGGTGTCTTCAATTGCAATACTACCCAGGGTTGCCAGGTGGTCATGAGCAAAAAAGGCCAGATCAATCCTTAACCATTTAAGGACACACCGTTGAACAATTTTACCTAAGTTTGCAACGCCATAATTTGCCAGCCAATTCAGTTATAGAGCTGTTCAAATCCTCTACGGATTCGGCAAGTCTTCTAATTACGATAAAAAAAATTATTTCATTTGGGTTAGGGGTTCTCTTGGGGGGCGTCACAAAGTCGGGGTGTTTTTGAAATTTTGACCAACTTTGACTGGCCCTGGACGCCAATCCAATGAGCCAAAATTTTTGCTCAAACTTTTTGTGGAAACTAGATGATCATCGGCGTCTGTAGAGCCCTTGACTGACCTTCTAGCATGTCTGGAACCAAAGTTATGGCCAAAAAAATCCGTTGTGCACAAAAATCCAAAAACTGCATGAGTTTCTGCGGCAGTCCCCTTCTAAAGAAGAAGACCACTAAACGTTTAGGACAATTCCGCGAGAGCACTGATTAAGAGTGTGCGATATTAAAGATCAACAGCGAAATACCTAAAGTAGAATTATTGATCTCGAATTATATTGTTTATGATTATTGTTCTTTACGGATATTCATATAGACTTTGTAGATTAAAACTAAAACAACAATGAACAAACATAAACGCAGTAAAATGTTACCCATGACTAAAATAGAGAGAAGCAAAATAAAATGGTTCCATCCAGCGACAAGAGGATGCCTGAACGAATTCCATGTGAAACAACTAACAAACAATGGACTAATTTGTTGTTAATTCCCCCACACCAAGTCGAGACTGCAAGTGAACATCTAGAGGAAACGATGAAAATAGAAGAGGTACTAGATACCTCTAGACAAGCCACATTGTATGTATCCCCAAAACCAACCTCAACTATTGACAAGAATGAGGAGAATACAACAACTGACGATGAATTTGAAGAATCGCATCTTATGCAACAAGCATTTAAAATCAATAAAAAATTGGAACTTCTTACAACCAGGGAATGAGATAGAGTGATTAACCATCACTCAAGATTTTCTGAAAGGATTTCCAAGTGTGCATTCTAAACAGAAACTGCAACTGATTATCACACTCATGAAGTTCCACGTAGAAGCTAAAAAGATGGCTCTAATAAAACTTCACAGAGCCATTGAAGAAGAAGATTGTGACCCACTGATAGAGTTCTTTCAGTGGATCACGATAAATTATAAAATGTCAAAAAGNCAAAAAATGATATTGCTACAAAAAACAATGCAAAATAAAAAACTTGATTGGAAAAGTAATCCAGCTGACGAAATAGAATCAGCAAATTCAAGAAGCTCAATTAACAGTTGGTGAAATCACTGAAAACNAATTCCTATCAAACCTGATGAAAGAAANTTTAAGAAACAAAATGCCTAGGACATATTATGTGAAAATCGCTGGGATGAACATCGCGGAAATGTTACAAAACATACCAGAAATTTGGAAAGAATGTGGTTCTTCTGGAATCACATTCCAGTATAAAAAACAAAGATACATGAAAGATAAATATGACAAATATCATGGCTATTGTTGCAACCTCTCCGGTGGTGTTGCGTTAAATGTGTGATTCACCACGAACAGGATGTGCCTGAAGAACAACACNATACATATATATGGCGCGAACAAGCAATAACAGAGTGATCATGGCATGTGAACTCCATTGTTGCTTGCTGCCACAGTGCGAAGCTTTGCACATATGCCGCTCGGGATTTCCGATCGCAACAAAATGGTGCTGTGACCAGGATGTGAGGGTCAGCCTTCACACAAAGAACGTGCGATCGGTGCGGTTCGTTGTAAAAAGGAGGGGATGTTGTTGCAACCTCTCCGGTGATGTTGTGTTAAATGTGTGATTCACCACGAACGGCATGTGCATGAAGAACAACACCATACATATATGTGGCGTGAACAAGCAATAATGGAGTGATCATGGCATGTGAACTCCATTGTTGCTTGCTGCCACAGTGCGAAGCTTTGTGCACATGCTGCTCGGGATTTCCGATCGCAACACTAACATGCCCACGTCACCAAGAAGAAAGTCCGACATCGAGAGAGACTGTGTTATTGTTGTAGACAGACAGAACATCTAGCAAAGGATTGTTCATGGAATAAGACCACGAATACAAGTAACCGAAGAATGACAGGAACTAGTAAATGAGCTGTGTGAATACATTATTCGATGCCTATATATTTAATTTATTTAATTTATTTGTTTGTGAGCAGACACGAAGTCCATAGTATGAACACACACACTCTGCAGAGCGCAGGTTGATAAAATCAGA